>Ga0114952_1000709_pt1 | contig 32947 bp, 31 predicted proteins | sample SidtaG_2_FD_87303 | JGI IMG/M metagenome (GOLD analysis project Ga0114952, IMG submission 87303) | Marine algal microbial communities from Sidmouth, United Kingdom - Sidmouth_Asex2 metaG | ecosystem: Host-associated > Algae > Red algae > Unclassified | place: Sidmouth, United Kingdom | collected...
CCAATCACAGGCCCAACTCGAGGCCTGACACACCGAGCATCACACTCGGAACCCCACCACTCCATGGGACTCTGCCCTGTCGACCAGATCCTGAGCAACAAAACGTTCGCATTTGACCGCTGCAGAACCTGTTTCACCGTCGTCAAATGTCCGCTGACGGAAGTGAACTTCTGCGTCAATTCATCGATTGTTGGTCGATGTCACAACTCCGACCCGCTCGGTCTTCGACCGGCGTGTCTCATGCTTCAGAGGTGGAGTCCGCATTCGGTTTGTTCTGATCCAGCCCAACGGCCCGACCTGAGGTCGGACCCACCCATTGTCGTGCACGGGGCGCAGCCGATCGACGAGTAGCCCAATGCTCGAAGCGGGTGTTCGATGAGTTCGTGGCGAGCGATGTAGCCGTCGCGGTCGCTTTGGTTCCACTGGGCCAGTGGGTTGACCTTGACCTTGCCTCGTCGATCGTGCTCGACCAGTGACGCATCTGCTCGTTCTGCGGTTTGGACTCGACTGATGCCGGAGATCCAGCCATCACGATTCGTCAATGCGAGGTCGAGCAATTCAACCTTCGTCGCGCAGCACTCCCCAGGTTCAATGTCGGACTCGAGGGGCTTGATCGGCCCGACGACTTCGACCCCGATGCCGTAACGACGCTCGACCGCCCGAAGCGTGGCATGCGTCTCGGAGAAGTGGTAACCGGTGTCAATGAAGACGACATCGACGTCTGCATCAACTCGCATGACCAGATCGATCAACAGGGCGTCTTGCATCGAGGTCAACAAACAAAGCCGCCCACCCATGGCGTCAGTGGCCCACCGGATGGTTTCGAGAGCAGTTGCGACACCGGTTTCGTCGGCGATCCGCTCGATGGTCGATGGGTCCAGAAGGGGCGACATTCTCGGACCCTAGACACCGAAATCTTAATTCACGCAAAAGCCGATCGGGTTTGTCGGGTATAGGTCAGTGATCGTTGCCCATGACCGAGACGCTGAAGGGCAAGGCGATCTCTCATTCACTGCTGATGCAGGGCAGTTGCTGAAGTTCCACGGCATCTACCAGCAGGACGATCGGGATGTCCGACGAGAGCTGACCTGAGCCAAAGAGACGCTGGCGTACTCCTCAATGGTTCGCTGTTCCGTGCATGGTGTGATGTGGCCTGGGGCCCTTGGACCCGCCAACGCTGCTTCTCCTTCGGCGTCCCAGCCGGCGGTTCGACGAGCGCAAACACGAAGACCTGTTCGTTGTTCATGGTGTCCCCGTGCACGGCGCCGGACACGCTCTAGACACTGGAAGTGCCCACTCGAGACCGAAGTTGCGCATGCTCGGTGTCCGCACAGTGTCCGCGCCTCGATTCTGCTCCCAGAACGAAGAAGGCCCCGATCCGGCTGGTTCCTTTCGGAACCGCACCCGATCAGGGCCTCATCGTTCGAGCTGGAAATGGCGGAAGGTAAGGGATTCGAACCCTTGGTAACACGAAGTGCTACAACGGCTTTCGAGGCCGCCCCATTCGTCCGCTCTGGCAACCTTCCGCCAGCGATGCTAGCGGGCTGTCGAGCCGGTTCGGCTCAGTATCGGGTGTCGAAGCGACGATGGTCGACGGCGATTGTTTGCGTCTGCGTCGCTGTCGACTTGGTCAACGATGCCCGGCGAAGAAGTCTGACAGCAGTTGGCCAGCCTCCTCGGCGCGAACTCGATCCGTCACTTCGACCTTGTGATTGAGGCGAGGATCGTCGCAGACGTTGTAGAGGCTGTAGCAAGCGCCTGCCTTGAGATCAGCAGCGCCGTACACCAGGCGATCCACCCGGCTGTTCACCAACGCTCCCCCGCACATCAAACACGGTTCGAGCGTGACCACCAGCGTGCAGCCGTTCAACCGCCACGACCCGACAACCGTCGCTGCGTCTCGCAGCGCCAGGACCTCGGCGTGCGCTGTGGGATCACCGGTCAGTTCGCGCTCGTTGTGGCGGCGAGCTATCACCTCGCCGTCTTTGACCACGACTGCTCCAACGGGCACGTCACCGTGGGCGAGCGCAAGGCGGGCTTCGTCGAGCGCGAGGGCCATCACTTCTTCGTCGGTCACGAGCGGCAGCATAGGAGCAGCGCTCAAGACCCGGAAAACGGAATGATCTGCACCGATTCCGGTTGATCATGTTCATGCCTGCGCTTTCCGACTCGAGTTCGCCCAGCCCGATCACCTTTCCCGAGATGCGCTCGATCACCGTCGAACTCACGGCACCGCTGAGTGCAGAAGATCAAGTTGCACAGTCGATGCCTGACGCCAGCCCCACCAAATGGCACCTGGCTCACACCACGTGGTTTTGGGAGACTTTCCTCCTGGGTGACCTGCCGGGCTACGAAGTGTTCGACCCCACCTTCGGTTTTCTCTTCAACTCCTATTACAACGCGATCGGCGAACGCCAGCCCCGCGCCGAGCGCGGCTTGCTCACCCGACCGAGCCTGAGCCAAGTGAACGACTATCGGGCCCATGTCGACAAGCACATGGAGCAGGTCCTCGCCGACCCGAACCAAGCCCAAGCGACCCTGATCGAGCTCGGCATCAACCACGAGCAGCAGCATCAAGAGCTCATCCTCATGGACGCTCTGCACTTGCTTTCACGTCACCCCTTTCCCGGTGCGTACACCAACGCCGACCCCGAGGAGTCGCCAGCGGCGAGCCCGGCGTGGCATCAGATAGAGGGAGGTCTCGTTGACATCGGCCACGAGGGCGACGGCTTCGCGTTCGACAATGAAGGGCCGCGACACCAACAACTGATCAACGATTTCGAGATCTCAGGCAGCCCGGTCACCTGCGGCCAGTTCGCTGAGTTCATCGCCGATGGTGGCTACCAGCGACCCGAGTTCTGGCTGAGCGACGGGTGGGCGGCGGTGTCGTCGAGCGGTCGACAGCGGCCGCTCTATTGGGCCGACGACGGCGAGACGATCTTTGGACTGCACGGGCGCCACCCCATGGACGGTCACCAACCCGTGAGCCACGTGTCGTTCTTCGAAGCCGATGCCTATGCCCGCTGGGCCGACGCGAGGCTGCCCACCGAGGCGGAGTGGGAGGTCGCTGCGCTGCGCCTCGACGCTCGCAACGGGCCGGCTCGATTCCGCTCCGGACCAACCCATCACCCCGTTGGGCCTCCGGCTGACACCACTGGCTTGATCGGCACGCTCTGGGAGTGGACGGCATCGCCTTATGTGGCTTATCCCGATTTCCGGGCCGCACCGGGGGCCGTTGGCGAGTACAACGGCAAGTTCATGAACAACCAATACGTGCTCCGGGGCGGGAGCTACATGACCCCCACCGGTCATACTCGGCCCACCTATCGCAACTTCTTCCCTCCCCACACCGGGTGGCAGGCCTCAGGCATACGCCTCGCTCGACGGCCCGCGTGACCTACCAGTCGTACTTCTTCGACTTCGATCACACCCTGTTCGACTCCGATGCTTCTGAAGCACTGGCGTTCGATCACGCTCTGGCTGACCACCTCGCACCAGACCTCTTCGCCATTTACAGGCGAATCAATGCCGAGCTGTGGGGCGATGTCGAGGCTGGCGCGATCAACCCGGTCGAGGTTCGCACCCTCCGCTTCGAGCGTCTCGTCGAGACCGCATCGTTGCAGCTCGACCCCCTTGCGCTTGCCGATGCGTTCACCGCCGGCATGCAGAACTTCGGCGAGCTGTATCCCGGGGCAGCCGAGGTGGTCACACAGCTACGAGAACGGGCGCCCGTTGTGATGGTGACCAACGCCATCAGCGAAATCCAGCGTGGACGCATCGAACGGCTGGGTATCAAGTCGCTGTTCGACGCCATCGTCATCTCGTCAGAGGTCGGCGTGTCGAAACCCTCCCCGGCCATCTTCGATCACGCCTTCGCCGCCCTCGACGATGGCGGGCTCGACGCCGCCAGCCCATCGACCACTCTCATGGTCGGCGACAGTCTCACCTCAGACATGGCTGGTGGCTGCGCTGCCGGTCTCTCCACCTGCTGGTTCAACCCCCACCGCAAAACCCGAACGACCACGCTTGCTCTTGACCACGAGATTGTCGAACTCGGCCAGCTGTTGAGTCTTTGAGCGGTGTGGATCGCAATCACCCTCGCTGCTGCGTGCTTCCAGATCGCCCGCACGTCCGAACAACACCGCCTTCGTGAGGTACTCAGCGTGGCCGAGGCCGGTTACGTTCGCTTCGTCTACGCCTTCCCGGTAGCAGCGGCGCTGTCATCGCCGTGGTTCATATGGCAGGGTTCGGCCCCGCAACCAACGATCACGTTCTGGCTGTGGGTCTTCCTCGCTGGCGTCTCCCAGATCGCTGCGACCATGGCGCTGCTGCACTCGTTTCGACTCCGCGACTTCGCCGTTGGAACGATCTACTCCAAAACTGAGGTGCTCTTCGTGAGCGCAGCATCGGTTGTCCTCCTCGGCGAGTCGATCGGCTGGCTCGGTTGGATCGGCGCCGTGATCTGCCTGGCCGGCGTGGCCTCGCTCGCGTCGAGGGGCGCCATTGGTTCGATCCTGTCCGCCGGCCTGGATCCTGCAGCGTGGTACGGCATGGCCGCAGCGCTCGGCTTCGCCTTGGCAGCGGTTGGTATCCGCGGAGCATCGTCTGGCCTCGAAGGTTCGACGCTCGACCGGGCTGCCCTCACGCTGACCGCGATGCTCGGCATCCAAACCGTGGTGCAAGGCGTTGCGATCGTCCGATCGCCCACCTCGTCGCTCCGACGTGTGGCGACGGCCTGGCGCCAAGCGTCGAGGGTCGCCTTGCTTTCGCTGATGGGGTCGGCGGCTTGGGCGTTGGCCTTGTCACTCGAGAACGCGGCCAAGGTCCGGACCCTCGGCCAGGTCGAGATCGTGCTGGCGTTCGCCATCGGCATCGCCGTGCACGGCGAAACGCATCAACGCAAGGAGTACCTGGCTGGGGCGGCCACGATCGTTGGCATCGTGCTCATCGTGGTGTCGTGACACCAGTCCCCTAGGCACCATGGCTCCCGCCCGGACCCTGGTCTCACGCCACGCCGCAGTGGTAGGTTTCACGGAACAGAGCTTGGTGGGGAAACAGACATGTTCAAGAGAATTGCCTTTTCAGCAGTGGTAGTCGGGGGATGTCTCACCGCGATTGCGGTCGGAGCCTCGAGCCTGGTTGATGCGCCAACAGCAACTGTTGATGCCGCAGCGCCAGCAGTGGTCGAAGAACGCAACGATGCACGACGAACGAATGCGTTCAGCACGGTGTTCGTCACGTGCACGTATCCAGACATCTGCACCGTCGCCCCCGTGGCCCCTGTCACTCCGGTCGATCCTCTCGACCTCGACGGTGACGGCTTGGCCAACGACCAAGAAGTTGTCTATGGGACAAACCCGAACAATCCCGACACCGACGGCGATGACCTCACCGACGGCAACGAGGTCAACGACGTCTTCACCGCCCCCACCGTTGCCGACACCGATGGCGACGGCGTCAACGATGGCCAAGAAGTCACCAACGGCACCGACCCCCGCGACCCCACCGACAGCTAGACCAGCCCTGTAGGCCGAGGCTAGAGCAAGCCGAGCAAGAGCCTCGCCCGGAAAAGCGCGAAAGACCCGGACCATTGTCCGGGCCTTCTGCGTTGGCGGAGGAGGTGGGATTCGAACCCACGGAAGGTTGCCCTTCACACGCTTTCCAAGCGTGCCGATTCGGCCGCTCTCGCACTCCTCCAAATGTGTCGTTCGCGAGTTGCCTCGCCAACGAATTCGATAGGGTATCGCCTAACGCCTGTTCTGGCAGGTGGTGGTCGGACCCTGTGCGACTGAAGTCCGTGAACCGAGTCAGGGCCGGAAGGCAGCAGCTCTCAACGGAACCTTCGGTGCGCCGCAGATCGTCTGGCCGCCACTTGCGAGAACAGGCGGTTTCTGTTTTCCCACCCCTTGCTTCCGGGGATTCAGCGGGTTTTCGCTCTCCAGGCTCTCCGCATCGGCCGGAGTCCCTAGGATCGCTGCGTGGCACACCAGTCCCTGTATCGCCGGTATCGATCGCAGAATTTCGCCGAGATCCTCGGGCAGGAACACGTCACAACGGCGTTGAAGAACGCCATTGCTGAGGGCCGCTACGGTCACGCCTACCTTTTCAGCGGCCCCCGGGGCACCGGCAAAACCAGTGCAGCCCGGGTGTTGGCCAAAGCGCTGAACTGCGAAAATCTCGATGGCGGCGAGCCGTGCGGCACCTGCGACAGCTGCGTCGACATCGAAAAGGGCATCTCGTTCGACCTCAAAGAGCTCGACGCAGCGAGCAACAACAAGGTCGAGCAGATGCGCGATCTGATCGACACGGTGAAGCTCGGGACCAACGGCCGCAAGAAGGTCTACATCCTCGACGAGGTCCACATGCTCACCGCAGGCGCAGAGAACGCACTGCTGAAGACGCTCGAAGAACCGCCGGAGCACGTCGTGTTCGTGCTGGCCACGACTGAGCCTCACAAAGTGGTCGAGACCATCCGGAGCCGCACCCAGCACTACGAGTTCTCGTTGTTGCCTGCTGCTGTTCTCGAGGGTCACGTTCGCAACCTCATCACTGACGCCGGGCTCGACGTCGGCGAAGAGGGCATCGAGTACGCCCTGCGTCAAGGCGGCGGTTCGGCCAGAGACACGTTGTCGGCGCTCGACCTCGTCGCCGCAGCTGGTGGCGTGCCTGAAGGCTCCGATGCAGGACGCAACATCGCACTGGCCATCGGCGCCGGCGATGCCTCAGAGACCGTCAAGGCTGTCCAACAGGCCATCACGAGCGGCCGCGAGCCCCGCGTCATCGGCGAGTCCACCTTGCGGGTGTTGCGCAACGCCTTCCTCACCGTGATGGGCGCCCCGCAGACGCAACTGAGCGAAGCCGACCAGGCCGAAGCAGCCTCCATTGCCGAAGCGCTCGGTGCGGCCACGATCACTCGCTCGCTCGAAGTTCTCGGACAGGCGCTGGTCGAAATGCGCCAAGCGGCCGATCCTCGGATTCCGCTCGAGGTTGCGCTGCTCCGATTGGCTCGACGAGAGGGCAATGACACCGCAGCCCTCATCCAGCGCATCGACGCCCTCGAACAGCAGGTCGCGGCGCTCCGCTCCGGAGGTCCGGCATCCCAGGCCGCACCCGCACCCCAAGCCGCAGCTCCAGCGCCCGCTCCGCAGGCAGCTGCTCCAACTCCGCAGGCAGCACCGATACCGCAAGCGCCATCACCGCAAGCGCCGCCACCAGCCGCGCCACCAACTCCAGCACCGTCCGCACCCGCACCGCAGGCAGCACCCCAGGCCCCGGCACCACGGCAAACCCAGCCCGCTCCGCCCCCACCGGTTCCGGTCGCCGAGCCTGCTTCGGCCCCCGTGCCGGCCGCCTCCCCAAGCGGTGCCGGCTCGGTGTCGTTCGACCAGCTCAGCGAAGCCTTCGCCGGCCCTTTGTTGGAAGGTCTCGAGCAGCGCACACGCACTCGCTTCAAGTCCGGCCGCTTCCTCAGCCTCGATGGCGGCATCGCCATCTTCGGCGTGCCCAACGCGCACTATCAACCTCGGGTCGAAGAGGTCAAGGCCGACGTCGAGCGGGCCATTCTCGCTATGTTCGGCGCCAACGTGACCGTCGAAGTCATCGTCGACGGCGATGCCCCTCCCCCTCCCGGTAACCGCTCGACAGCGCCGAAGGCGGCGGCACCTGCCACGCCTGCGAACAGCGAGGCCGAGATCGCCGAGGTTGGTGACGTCAGCGAACTCGACAATGCCCCCGACATCGCCGCAAACGGCGTCGACCGCATCACGCAAGCCTTTCCTGGCGCCACGATCGTGCCGCCACCCAACAGCTAGGAATTCTCATGACTGATCCCAGTGCCGATCTCCCAATAGCGAACGAAACCGGCGGCTTCGACCTCGGCGGCTTGCTCGAGCAAGCCCAAGCAATGCAGCAGCAGATGCAAGAGGCACAAGAGACCCAGGCCAACACCGTGGTCGAAGGAACCTCGGGTGGTGGCATGGTCAGCATCCAGATGACAGGGGCTGGCGAGTTCCGATCGGTGTCGATCAACCCCGAAGCTGTCGCCGACGGTGACGCCGAGATGCTCGAAGACCTCGTGCTCGCTGCGTTGCGCGACGCCGCTGCCAAGGTGATGGCGATCCAGGAGGACTCCATGGGCGAGTTCGAGATGCCAGACATCGGAGGACTCGGCGGCCTTCTCGGCGGCTCGTGAGCTCATACGCCAAGCCGCTCGAGATCGTCATCGACGAACTCGGTCGTCTGCCCGGAGTTGGTCCCAAGTCAGCCCAGCGCATTGCGTTCCACCTACTCAAGGTCGACCGCGTCGACGCTCAACGCCTCGCCGACGCCGTCATTGCGTTGAAGGACAGGGTCTCGTTCTGCGAGACCTGCTTCAACGTCTCCGAGGGTTCCATCTGTGTGATCTGCACCGACGAGCGCCGTGATCAGCACGTGCTCTGTGTGGTCGAAGAACCCAAAGACATCGCCGCCATCGAAAAGACAGGGGCCTTCCGGGGGCGCTATCACGTGCTGATGGGCGCCATTGATCCGCTCAACGGTATTGGACCAGAGCAGCTCAAGATCCGTGAGCTCGCACTGCGGGTCGCCGGTGATGACATCAACGAAGTCATCCTCTGCACCAACCCGAATCTCGAGGGCGAGACCACTGCGGCGTACATCGCCACCAAGATCCTCAAACCGTTCGAGGTGAAGGTCACCCAACTCGCCAGCGGTCTGCCCGTTGGCGGCGATCTCGAGTACGCCGACGAACTCACCCTCGGCCGAGCGCTCGAAGGGCGTCAATCCCTCGGCTGAGCGTCGGTCCAGCACGGCAGGAAAAGAAACCCTCGGGTCAGCGGAGGGATGCCGACCCGAGGGAGAAAAGCAACACGCTGCGGTGTCCTGATGACCGTGGCGCGGGCGGATGGTTGAACGATCACCCGAACACCGCAACATGTTGTTACAGATACGTTACAACGGTGTCTAATTGATGACAAGTATTACTCTTTGTCACATTCGCAATTCGGGAATGCCAGATCAACCTTCAGCTCACACGACTCTTCAGCTCACACGACTCTTCAGCTCACACGACTCTTCAGCTCACACGACCAAGCACGAGAGCGTCGCCTTGGCCGCCACCACCACACAGAGCTGCAGCACCAACGTCGACGCCACGGCGGTGCATCTCGTGGAGCAGCGTCAACGCCAAACGATTACCCGAGGCTCCAATCGGGTGGCCGAGCGCAATCGCTCCCCCGTTCACGTTGACCACATCATCGCTCACACCGAGATCAGCCATGCTCGCCACCGCGACTGCCGCAAAGGCCTCGTTGATCTCGAACAGCCCAACATCGTCGAGCGAACGTCCGCTACGCCGGAGTGCCTCGTGAATTGCCCGAGACGGCTGTGTCAGCAGGGACGCATCCGGCCCAGCGACCTGGCCGTAACCGAGTACCTCGCCAAGCGGCGTGACGCCGAGCGCCTCTGCCTTTGCCTTGCTCATCACGATCACAGCCGAGCCACCATCGGAAATCTGCGAGGCGTTGCCCGCTGTGATGTTGCCGGAAGCATCAAAAGCTGGCCGGAGCCTGCCAAGCGATTCGGCCGTGGTCTCGACCCGAATACCCTCGTCCAACGTCACGACCACGGGGTCGCCACGACGCTGAGGAACAGCAACCGGCACGATCTCGGCGTCGAAGCGACCGTCCTTCTGTGCAGCCGCCGCTCTGGCGTGCGACTGCGCCGAAAGGAGGTCTTGAGATTCACGATCCAGCCCAGCCGAAGCTGCGTACTTTTCGGTACCTGCGCCCATGGCACACGCATCAAATGCGCAGAAGAGTCCGTCGTACATCATCGAGTCGACGACGGACTTGTCGCCCGCCCGGTAGCCGGCACGCGCCCCCGGCAACAGGTAGGGGGCGTTGGTCATGGACTCCATACCACCGGCAACCACGATGTCGGCCTGACCGGTCTCGATCAACATGTCGGCGATCTGGATTGCATTCAGTCCAGACAGGCAGACCTTGTTGATGGTGGTCGCAGCCACCGTCATGGGAATACCTCCATTGACGGCGGCCTGGCGAGCCGTGATCTGGCCAGCGCCCGCTTGGAGCACCTGGCCCATCACGACATAGTCGACCTGGTCTGGCGTGATGCCAGACCGCTCCACGGCAGCGGCGATGGCCGCCCCTCCGAGGTCGGTGCCGCTCAGGCCAGCAAAGGCCCCACTCAGCTTCCCGATCGGGGTGCGGGCACCTGCGACAACGTATGAACCTGGCATGAGGACTCCTCAGACGACGACTCCGAAGAGTCTGCCGTACCGAGAGAGCTCATGACGAGTGAACAGATCGGAAGTGTTCAATCGTTCTTACGAGCGGAGTCGACCGCTTCCTGCATCGCTTCACGAACCAGGCGGGCAAGAGCGTCTTCTTGTGCGGCGCCACCGAGTTCTGGTGCGTCGTCTACAGGCAGAGCTTCAGAGAGCGAGGCTGCTCCGAACGCCTCCGGAGCAACGTATGTCTCGACCTCGGGTTCGCTTTCGCCACGAACGGGCAGATCCATGCCGCTCCCACGAACCGGCAGATCGCCGTAGTCAGCAGACTCGACCACAACGTGCTCGGTCACCTCGAAAGCGGCGAACGTGCCGGTCGACTGCTCGGGAGCCTCGAACTCAGGAGCCTCAGCAAGCGGGATCGGCTCACCGACCGCTTCGCGCTCGACGGGCTCGATTTCGTCGTACTCGACGTTGGAGACTTCCGTGGTCGGCCAGCCGCTGTCGATTGGCTCAGCGTCGACCGGGTCAGCCAACGAGCTAGCGAGGATGTCGCCGGTGGTCTCGTCGTCAGCACCGGGGCCGAAGTAGTTCGACAACGATCCTTGTTCCGAAGCGTCGGACTCGACATCATCGGTTTCAGACTCGTCGGCCTCGAAGGTTTCGTCATCGACGATCTCGTCTTCGATGGCCTCGTCTTCGATGGCCTCGTCTTCGATGGCCTGGTCTTCGAAGACATCAGCCTCGATCAAGCCGGCGTCAGCAACCGCATCGTCGACAACATCACCCTCATATGCACCGACCTCGAAGGTCTCGCTCGGCGCTGAGAGCTCGCCGTGACGAGCTACTGCCTCTTGGATCACCGCCGGGCTGTCGGTTGGGTCGAGCTCGGGCATTGGCTCGGAGTCGAGACGGGTGAGCGCACTCGCCAGCTCGGTCTGGGCCAGCACGATGCGCTCGCGGGACGCAACCTCGGTATTGCGCAGCACGTCGATGCGGGTCTGAGCCTGCTCGAAGTTCGCACGAACCTTGGTTCGGATGATCTCGTCGGCCTCTTGCTTGATGAACTCGCTCTGGGTGCGAGCCTGTTCGAGCAGCGAGTTGACCTCGGACCGAACATCGTCCAGTTCGGCACGAGCGGCGGCGCGGTCGGCCTCTGCTTCTCCCAGGAGTCGAGCGGCTTCAGCTTCGTCATCGGCGATGGATGCGGTGGCCTCGGCCAGAACCGACGTACGCATTGCTTCGGTTTCGACCTCGGTGACCGAGCGCAGCTCGGCGACTTCGGTGGTTGCTTCCGAACGGAGTTCGTCGATCTCGACGAACGCATCGGAACGAAGGGCAGTGATCTCGGCGATCGAGTCGACCCGGTAGGTCTCGACCTCGGCCTCGGCGTTCGCACGAGCTTCCTGGAGAGCGGTTTCCTGCTCGAGACGAGCATTGGCCAGTTCAGCCATGACTTCATCACGGTAGGCATCAGCTTCGGCACGCACCGTCTCTGCTTCGGCCAGGAGTTGCGAAGCGTGGGCTTCTGCGTCGAGCCGTACCTGTGCAGCCTCTGCCTCAGCAGCGGCACGCATACCTTCAGAATCATTCTTGGCCCGAGCGAGGATGTCGGCGGCAGACTCGTCAGCGTTGCGGAGCAAGTCAGCAATACGATCTCCGATCGCGCCGTAACGATCAGCAATGGACCGCTCAGCGGCGGCGAGCGATTCCACCGGAGCTTCGACGAATGCGTCGGGTGCGGTCACCGGCTCATCGGCAAGGACTGCCTCATCGCCAACAGGAACAACAAATGCGGAGTCGACAGACTCGACTGCGAAGGTCTCGGCCTCGTCGGCGGGGATCTCGTTGCCCGAGGCGATGTTCTCGACATCTGCATCGAACGAACCGGCTTCTGCAGCAAAGCCCTCCGGCGTCTCCGACACGTCAGCATCAAACGCACCGCCTGCGACGGCTGTCCCGTCAGAGCGATCCAAATCGGCGGCGGTGTCGTGGCCGCTTTCCTCGACTGCGACCGAAGCCAGCTGGGTCTCGGTCGCAGCCAGCTGCTCGTGCAGCTCCCGAGATGACTCGGCGACTTTGAACAGGAACGAGCGAACCTCGTCCTTGTCATAGCCTCGCAAAGCATTCGCAAATGTTCGGTTCTTGATGTCTTCTGGACGCATCGTCACGGCAGCAGTCCTCCTGGGCTCATGAAGCCAGTCGGCGGTGAGGGGCTCGGCCTGAGTAGTGAACCGGATTTTTCCGCAACAACGTCAACAGAACACTGGAACTTCCTCCGCTGGCAACAAATCAAGGCGGCACACAAGCCTCCTACCTGCGGGTAACTCCTTTTGAGTGGAACCGAGCTGCGCCACTACCTTTCTCCGCCATGCAGCACTTCTTGGAAGCAATCAACGCCGATGCCAGCCCCGAAGAGCTCAGCAACCTCGAGATCCCTGAGTCTTACCGAGCGGCATTCGTCCGCCGGGAAGACGCAGAGATGTTCGAGGGTGTCGAGTCCTGGGACAAAGATCCGTCGAAGTCGATCCACATCGACGACGTCGCCACTCCCGAGCTTGCGCCCGATGAGGTGTACGTGGCCGTCATGGCCAGCTCGATCAACTTCAACACCGTCTGGACCTCGATCTTCGAGCCACTCCCCACGTTCGGATTCCTCGACCGCCTCGGTAAGGACAGCGCCTGGGGCGCCCGCCACAGGCAGGACTACCACGTCATCGGCTCCGATGGCTCGGGCGTCGTGGTCGGCGTCGGCTCTGCTGTGCGCAAGTGGAAGGTCGGGGACAAGGTCGCCATCCACTGCAACTACGTCGACGATCAAGATCCCGAGGCCCACAACGACTCGATGAAGGCCTCGAACCAGAAGATCTGGGGCTTCGAGACCAACTTCGGCGGCCTCGCCGATCTCACCGTGGTCAAAGCCAACCAGCTCATGCCCAAGCCGGCCCACCTCACCTGGGAAGAATCAGCGGTCAACGCGCTCTGCGCCTCCACCAGCTACCGCATGCTGGTGTCGAAGAACGCCGCCCGGATGACCCAGGGCGACAACGTCTTGATCTGGGGCGCCACCGGCGGCCTCGGGGGCTACGCCGTGCAGCTCGTCCTCAACGGCGGTGGCACACCGATCGGCGTGGTCTCCTCGCCCGAGAAGGCCCAGCTCCTCAACGAGATGGGCTGTGAGGCCGTCATCGATCGCAAGGCCGAGAACTACCAGTTCTGGTCAGACCCACACACCCAGGACGAGTCAGAGTGGCGCCGCTTCGGAAAGAAGATCCGTGGGCTCGTCGGTGAAGATCCCGACATCGTGTTCGAGCACCCCGGTCGCCAGACCATGGGAGCTTCGGTGTTCGCGGCCAAGCGTGGCGGCACCGTCGTCACCTGCGCCGCCACCTCCGGTTACATGATCGAGTACGACAACCGCCACCTCTGGATGAAGCTGAAGGAAATCAAGTCGAGCCACTTCGCGAACTACGCCGAGGCGTGGGCCATGAACAAGCTCATCGATCAGGGCGCCATCCAGCCCATCTTGTCGACCACCCACGATCTCGCCGACGTCGGTGCTGCCGCCTTGTCGGTGCATCACAACGAACATGAAGGCAAGCTCGGCGTTTTGTGCCTCGCCCCCGAAAAGGGCATGGGCATCACCGATCCTGAGAAGCGGGAACGCATTGGCGAAGACAAGATCACGATGTTCGCTCGGCACGCGGCATCGCTTGCGTGACGATGTTGCCTGCCCCGTCAGTGTGACGTTCCAGCTCGGCAGGGCTAGAACGTTCGGGTGACACCCCTCAGCTTTCTCGACCTCCTCGATCTCGAGGAACTGGCCGCCGACATCTACCTGGCTCGCAGCCCCATCATGGAGCGAACCCGGGTGTACGGCGGCCAGGTGGTCGCCCAAGCGCTGGAAGCAGCGAGACGCACCGTCGACCCCGATCACCACGTGCACTCGCTGCACGGCTATTTCATCCGATCTGGTGACGAGAACAAACCGATCATCCTCAGTGTCGATCGCATACGCGACGGTCGGTCGTTCTCGACCCGCCGAGTCGTGGCCAAGCAGGCGGGCGGCGCCATCTTCAACCTGTCGGCTTCGTTCCACCGCCACGAACCCGACGAAGACTTTGCACGGCCCATCGACATCAGCGACGTACCACCACCGGAGGAGTGCGAACTCGAGATGTGGGACAACATTTCGCCCGTCCGCATCGTTGCGAACACACCACCGGGCCGGGCCCAAGCTTGGTGCAAGATCGTCATCCCCGAGCGACTTCCAGACGACGATCACCTGCACGCCATCGCCGTGGCCTATGTGAGCGATCACATCCCGATGGACTCGATCCGCAACGGCCACCCCGGCACCGAAGACTGGGACTCCTTCATGGGAGCGAGCCTCGACCATTCGGTCTGGCTGCATCGTCCGGCCCGAGCCGACGAGTGGCTGCTGTTCGACATGCACCTGCAATCGCTTCGCGGCTCGCGAGGCACTACCCACGGAACGATCACCACCGCCGACGGCCTCTTGGTCGCCACCGTTGCCCAAGAAGGCCTTCTCAGAAAGATGACGAAATGACCGAGCGACCATCTGCACCCCGCATCCCACTGATCACCGAGCCAGACGCTGAGCTCAGCGAGATCCTGCAGGGTGCACTCACCCACGACGGCACGCCGCTGAACATCTTCGGAATGCTGGGTCACCACCCCAAGCTGCTGAAGCGGTTCAACTTGCTCGGCGGCTTCCTACTGAACAAGGGCCTCGTGCCCGCCCGTGAACGCGAGATCGTGATCCTGCGCATCGGTTGGCGGGCCAAGGCCGTGTACGAGTTCGGCCAACACACCATCATCGGCAAAGACGTTGGCCTCACCGATGCCGAGATCGCTGGCATTGCCGGTGCCGAGCACGAGTGGTCACCGGGTGATGCAGCGCTGATCGCCATGGCCGACGACTTGGCCGACGACGATTGCGTCAGCGATGCCACCTGGGCCGCCTTGGCTGCTGACTGGATGCCGGACCAGATCATCGAACTGATCATCACCGCTGGCTTCTACCGCCTGGTGTCCGGCTTCCTCAACTCGACCGGCGTCCCCCTCGACGACGGCGTCCCCGGCTTCCCGTAACCACCCGGGGTCAGGTCCCAACAAGTACAAGTTGACCTAGCGGTGACCCAATAGACCCTGCCCCAACTTGTACTTGTTGGGACCTGACCCCTGTCTCATTGGCCCCTATTCCAGGATGATGAGGTAGCCGGTGGTCCAGAGTTGGTGGGCTTTTTCGAGTGGCACGGGCGGGCTGAAGCCAAAGCCCTGGGAATACTTGCAGTTGAGCTCGGCCAGCTTCTCGAACTGACCGGACGTCTCGACGCCTTCGGCCACGACGTCGAGGCCGAGTGATGCAGCGAGGGCGATGGAAGCGGTGACGATTGCGGTGTCTTCTCGGTGCTCACCGAGGCCGTCGACGAACGAGCGATCGATCTTGATCGTGTTCGCCATCGAGAACCGCCGCAGATAGTCGAGCGTGGCGTACCCGATGCCGAAGTCGTCGATCGAGATCTTGCACCCGAGCGAACCAAGCCGCAGCAGCGTCGACCTCGCTGTTTCGAGGTCTTCCACCCGCATCGATTCGGTGACTTCGAACGCAAGCTGTTCTGGCTGGATGCCATGACGCTCGATGGCGGACACCACGGTGGTGATGAGCGACGATTCAGAGAGCTGTCGCGCCGAGAGATTGACCGCTATCTGAGGCGGCAACCGATCCAGAACGATCGGCCACTCCGCGATCGCTCGACAGACCTCGTCGATGATCCACTCGCCAACGGGAACGATCAGCCCGGTCTCTTCGGCAATCTCGATGAAGTCTCCTGGCGGCAACAAGCCATGACCTGGACGGTTCCACCGGATCAACGCTTCAGCGCCCACCATCATCCCGGTGGCCGTCTCGACGATCGGCTGGTAGTGCAGCACCAACTCGTCTTCGGTGAGCGCAACGCTGAGCGCTCGCTCGACCTCGTGACGAATCACGATCTTCTTCTGCCACCCCTCTTCGAAGATGGCGAAGTGGCCGCGGCCTTGTTCGCTGGCCTTGGCCAGTGCTGCTTCAGCGCTGTTCACGATGCTGGCCGGGGACGAACCCGTCCGATCGATCAACACCACACCAATCGAAGCGGTCAGGGGGAGTTCATCTCCCGCTGGCGTCTCGAATGGTTCGGCGATGCCGCTGAGGGCCCGCTTCGCCATCGCTGACGCATCGGACTCGCCGTTCATCGCCACACAGAGCACGAGGAACTGGTCACCACCGATTCGACCGACCGTGTCGCCGAGGCGCACCGATCGCCGCAACCGCTTGGCGACCTCGATCAGAGCGGCGTCGCCGACGTCAGGGCCGCGAGTGGCATTGACCTCTTTGAAGCGATCCAGATCGACCAGCAACACGGCGAGGCGAGAATTGTCGCGTCCGAGTCGAGCAACCGCCTGCGCGAGTCGATCGAGAATGAGCGCCCGGTTCGGCAACTGTGTGAGCGGATCGTGCAATGCCTGATGAGCGAGTGTGGCTTCGGCCCGACTGCGATCGATGGCGACCGTGAGGACTCGACCCAGCTGACGCAACATGAGTTGCTCGGCTGGATGGGGAACGCTGCGATCGTTGTGCGCAACCATGATCAAGCCGCGCAACACCGAACCAGCACCACGCATCGGGCAGGCCCAAACGGCGTGCACCTGGGCATCGACAAGCGCCTTTCGTAGATCGCCGGGGAAATCGTCGGCCCGACGGGGCTCGACCCCTTCACCACTCTCTGTGAACATGCGAGCGGTGTCGGTCACGACATCCGGGGTCGCCCGACCAGTGACAACCGGCTCGATTCCACCGTTGCTGTCACACAGAACAACCCAGACTTCAGAGTCCGGAACCTGACCAACGATGCGTTCAGCGACGTGATGCACGACGTCGGCGAGATCGCGCCCGTACGCCAGCGAGTCGAGCATCTCCGATGGGTCGACCAGCGCGGCAGGTCGACGGCGACGATCAGCTGCGGCGTGTCGATACAGCGCAAGGAAGTGCGGGGCCTGCCCCGGCAGCGACGGCACCAGCAAGAACGACGCCTGCACGGCGATGTCGGAGCCGTCGGCGTGCCGGAGATCGAGGTGGACAATCGCCTGCTTTCCCTCCTCGACGATGGCCGCAACTGCTGACAGTTGGGCGGCAGGAGTGGCTGGCGAGATCAACAGCTCGGGGCTGCGACCGAGCAAATCGTTCGGCTTCCATCCCAACATCGTTGCCAAGCTCTCGCTGACGTACATGAGGTGGGCGCGACCGGTTTCGGGGTTGTAGGTCGACATGGCAAGGCCATCGACGGCATCTCCGACATGAACCGCATCAGAACTGGTGACCTCGAGGCCCGCTGCTTTGGGAGGCAGGGGCGGGTCGAATGGAAGTTCGGACGCCACATCACCATCTTGCGACGCAGCACGCACCGATGTTCTTCGCTCGACCAATTGAATCCTGCTCCTAGACCACTCGTGCTCGTCGCCCTTTGAGGGGAGCGGCCATCGATGGACGTTACTCACCGCGCACAGTGGCCAAGTGGATGGTCACGCTAGCGTTCGGTTGTGCAAGACGCCGTGACAGTTCGCCAGTTGTGCGACGTGGTCGAACAAGCAATCACCACGTTGTTTCCCGACGAAATCTGGGTCCGTGGGGCGATCTCTGGATTGAAGCGTTCTGCCAATGGGCACGTGTACTTCGATCTCGTCGATCCGGACGAAACATCGCCATCAGCGGTGCTTCCGATCGCCCTCTTCGCCAACAACAAACACCGCGTGAACGCCATCATGAAGAGAAGTGGCGGCGGCGTGAAGATGACCGACGGCATCGAAATCCAGATTCGCGGCCAGCTCACCTACTACCCACGTCAAAGCCGAATGCAGCTCATCATGAGCCTCATCGACCCGGCGTTCACCCTCGGGCAGATGACGGCCCAGCGAGATCGCGTGCTGGCTGCGTTGCGGGCGGATGGTCTGCTCGATGCCAATGCACGCTTGGAACGACCCGAGCTACCGCTGCGCATCTGCCTGGTCACGAGTGCCGGCAGCGCCGCCGAAGCCGACTTCCTCCACGAGATCGACTCGAGCGTGCATCCCTTCGAGGTGTTCACGATCGACACCCGCGTGCAAGGCGACGAAGCCGTCACGTCGATCGTGCGCGCACTTGCGAAAGCGCAAACTCTCGACGTCGACGCGATTGCCTTGGTCCGTGGCGGAGGCGCCCGTACCGATCTGATCGCCTTCGACGACGAGCTCGTGGCCAGGGCCATCGCAACGTGCGAGTTGCCGGTCATCGTCGGGGTTGGCCACGAAACCGACCGTTCGGTTGCCGATCACGTTGCCTACGACGCAGCCAAGACCCCCACCGCATGCGCCCGTTTCTTCATCGACCACGCCGACCACTTCGCGGCCAGGGTCGATGCTGCAGCCAACGGCATCGCCAGGGCCAGCGATCGGACCCTCACTGCGGCCGACGCCACACTCGTGGATGCCAGAGGTCGATTGGGCCGCTCTGCCATCCGCACCGTCGAACGAGAAGCGCTCCGCATTGAACTCGCTCACGATGGCATCAGCCGCTCAGCCGAGCGTGTTCTGGAACGGCTCGACAGCCAACTCGATGCATGGTCGACCCGGCTGTCCGACCTCGACCCGGCCACCACCATGGCTCGGGGCTGGTCGATCACTCGGGGGGCGGACGGGCGAGCGGTGCGCAGCGCAGCCGATGTCGTGCCGGGAGACACGCTCCGCACGACGCTGGTCGACGGCGAGCTGCGCAGTACCGTCGACGAAGTGCACCCAGGAGACCAACCATGAGTGAGCCCACGGATTCGCTCACAACCGATGATGGAGCACCGCTCCCCTACAGCGACGCGCTCACTGAACTCGAAGAGATCCTCGCCGAACTCGACGCCGGATCTGCCGATGTCGACCGGCTGGCGGACCGGGTGAAGCGGGCCGCTGATCTCGTGAGGCACTGTCGTCTTCGACTGGGTGTCGTGCGTTCAGATGTCGACGATGTCGTCGGCGACCTCGAGCCAACCGATCGTAGCGACGATGCCTGACTTGCCCGGTGAAGTCGCTGCTGTTGCCACCAGTGTCAACCAACGCATCACCGAGCTTCTCGAAAGCGAGCGCACCCGTTGGGCCGAGGTCGACCCTCGTCTGCCCGAGGCCATCGACGAACTGGCACGCATGGCCAGAGGCGGCAAGCGGCTCAGAGCTGCGTTCTGCTACTACGCCTGGCTCGGGGCTGGCGGTTCCATGGCCGATGAAGCGATCGCCATCGACGCTGGCGCTGCGTTCGAATTGCTCCAGACGTTCGCACTGATCCACGACGACATCATGGACGACGCTGATACGCGGCGAAGTGAAGAGACCATTCATGTCCGCCAAGCGCAACGAGTTCGCGACGAGGGTTGGGCCGGTGAACCTCGTCGCTACGGCGAGGGCATTGCACTTCTCGTTGGCGACCTCGCCCACGTCTACGCAGATCAGCTCACCGACAACGCACCGCTCGAAGCAAGAAGTATCTGGGACGAGCTGCGCATCGAGCTGAATCTCGGCCAATACCTCGACATGCGAGCGGCTGCGGCGGGCGAAGTCGACCGGACAACAGCCCAACGAGTGGCCACGTTCAAGTCCGCTCTCTACACCATCGTGCGCCCGCTCCAGCTCGGTGCAGCGCTGGTCGAAGATGGCGCCGACCCTGAACTCCAGCAGCAGTTGCGCGACTTCGGCATGCCGGTGGGTCAGGCTTTTCAGTTGCGCGACGACCTTCTCGGCGTGCTGGGCGACGCCACGCGAGTCGGCAAACCGGTGGGCAACGACTTGCGCGAGGGAAAGCCGACCGAGCTGATCGCCATCGCCACCGATCGAGCCTCGAGCACCCAACTCGACTTGCTGGCCACGATGGGTTCGCCGGGGCTTCAAGATGCTGACATCGCTGCGCTCGTGGCCGTGCTTCACGACACGGGCGCCATCGACGAGGCGAACCGCAGAATCGACACGCTCGTCGCCACTGCACACGACGCTTTGGCTCGACTGCCCTTTGCTCCAGAGCTACGCGAGACGCTTGGGGTCCTGACCAAGTACGTTGCAGCAAGAACTCGGTGAATCTCACCCTCGTTTCCGCGAGGGTTTGAATCCGGGGGCGAAGATGCCGATGCCTAGAGATGTGACCCCAAGTCGGGCGAATTCCGACAAATCCGCGATCGAGCCCAGTGGTTCGAGCGACGTCATGTACGCGTTTCGCGCCATCCGCTCTGGCGGTTTCGATGATGCTGGCCGTGCTGTCGAGCTGAGTCGCGCCGTGGCTGGCTCCCTGACCACCGTGCTCTCCGCCTGCCGCTGGGGTGCCGCGATGATCGGCCTCGCGTGGGCGGCACCCACCGCTGCTGCTGGCGATCTCCCCCTCGTTGCCACGCTCGCCGCTGCGGTCTTCCTGGCCTCCTGGCGCACCTTCCGTCCAATCCGCCTCGGCGACAACAGCCAAGTCCAAACCGCTATCGCCATCAACGACGTCGCCATATTGTCGATGGCCATTGGGTGGAGCGATGGGCTCGCCAACCCCTTCGTTGGGTCTGTCCTGGTAGCCATTGCCGTTGCCAGTTTCGGCTGGGGCCTCCGCGTTGGCATCGGGGCTGCAGCCACAGCGCTCATGGTCACCGTTGCCGTCGACACGATCATCAGCGGCGTGCTCTCTGCGCCGAGTCCCCTCGGCGTGCTCGCCATCGGCGCAGCAGCGATCTTCCCCGGCGTCGGCCAGTACCGATTGCTTCACCTCGAAGACCGTCGCCAGAAGATGAGCGACGATTTCTCAACGCTCAAAGACACAAACGAACTGCTTTCGGTCCTCAACGATCTTGCTCGCACACTGCCCTCTTCGCTCGATCTCGAAGACATCTTGCAGTCAACCCGCGAACAGCTCACCACCACATTCCGAGCCGATCGCGTCTTGCTTCTCACCCACGAAGATGGTCGTTGGTCTCCGCAGATCCAAGACGGTTTCGAGCTCGATCCCGTACTCGACGACGTCGAGCTTCCCGAGCCGCTCTACACCACATCGACCTCGCGATCGATCGTGCACGTCGACGACCTCATGCCAATGACCGGCCGCACCGGAAGTGGCCTCTACGGCCGACTCGTGGTCAACGGAGTCGACGCTGGCATGGTCGCTGTCGAGACCTTCCTGCCCCGCCAATACACCACGAGCGACGTCGAACTCCTCGACGGCATGACCGACGTGCTGGCACTCACCATGTCGAACGCTCGGCAATTCGCCCAGCTTCGTGGCCTCGCTGCTGCCGAAGAACGCACCCGTATCGCCAGAGACCTCCACGACCGGCTCGGACAGTGGCTCACCTACATCGCCATCGAACTCGAACGCATCAATGCCGAGAAGGACGAGCCCTCTCAAGACCTCAAGCGGCTGCACGAAGACACCCAGGGTGCCATTCGAGAACTCCGCGACACGCTGATCGAATTGCGAGCTGCGGTCACCCCGGAACGACCCCTTTCGATGCTGCTCGGCGAAGTCGTCGACCGCTTCCAGCGACGGTCCGAGATCGACGTCACCCTGGCTGTTCCGAAGGACCGAACGCTCCACCTTCCTGCCGTTGTAGAAAATGAACTCTTGAGAATCGCTCAGGAAGCGCTCACAAATGTCGAAAAACACGCTATGGCATCTCGCGCTCACGTGGGTTGGTCGATCGACAACGGACGCGGCGTACTCGTCGTAGAAGACAACGGTCGGGGCTTCACACCGGGCAAGGGCATCCGTGGCACGGCTTATGGCTTGGTCGGGATGCGCGAACGAGCTGCGGCTGCGGGGGCAATCCTCGAAGTGACAAGCGAACCAGGTCAAGGCACCGTCATCACGGTACTGACCAGCCAACTTCCTCGAGAGGTAACCCCATGATCAAGATCCTTCTAGCCGACGACCACGCACTGCTCCGCGACGGCTTGCGCCGTTCATTCGAAGCTGCTGGCGACAACGTCGTTGGTGAAGCATCCACCGGGGAAGAAGCCGTCACCCTCGCCAAGGCACTCCAGCCTGACGTTGTGTTGATGGATCTCTCCATGCCGGTCATGGACGGCATCGAGGCCACTCGTCTCATCCGTGATGCACTCCCGGGTGTCAAAGTGGCCGTGCTCACGATGCACGACGACATCGACAAGACCCGTGATGCGATCACGGCGGGCGCCAGCGCCTACCTCAGCAAGGGCACCAGCTTTGCTGATGTCCGTGACACCGTGCTCCGAGTCGCCGACGGCGACACCGTGCTTTCCCCCGCACTTGCCGGCGCCATGCTCACCACAGCGGCCGAGAACAAGATCAACGACGATCTGCTGTCAGATCGCCAGATCGAGATCCTCCAGGCCATCGCCGATGGCATGAGCACCAAGCAGGCCGGTCGTTACCTCGGCATCACCACCAAGACCGTGCACAACCACCTGAATGCGATCTATCGCAAGCTCGATGCCCAGAGTCTCACCCACGCCGTCCTCGGCGCAGTACGTCTCGGCATCATCGATCTCAACACCGAGATCACCGAAAACGCCTGAGCTTCGCTGGCGCTCACAACATCGCACCGCCTGTGAAGAGAGAACACCTGTCTCTGCGCTGAGTGACCTGCGTTCCCAAAGTGCGATCAGCGGTGGCTGTAGAGGTTCCCGTTCAAGCGGTTCTACCCATGTCAGGGCCGGCCGATTGCGATTTGCTGGTCCTCATCGGAAGCGGGGATGCAGTGACGACGTGGGCCAGAAGAATCGATCGCCGCTTGATCGGCGCGCTTGCTGCATCGACAGCGATCACGATGCTGCTCGTTGGTCCGTACCTCTACCGAGCCATCTGACGCCCGCCGACCCTCGGGTCAGGCGACGTCACGGCGGGTGAAGATCACGCCGGCGAGAGCCGCTGCGAGAATCGTCCAGCCAGCCAGGATCAGACCAGCGGTCAGATAGCCGTGACTGACGATCAGATCGAAGTCTCCGGAGAACGCATTGCCATCGATGCGTTCGACATTGGTGCCAGAGGCGAAGGCACTCGTGTTCGCGATCGGGAGGTACGAGGCGATCGTCGGCAAGAAGGCAGCCACGATGTTCTCGATGATGAAGAAGTAGATGGCGAAGCCGACAATCGCTCCAACCGAACTGTTCACCAGCAAGGCCACACCAACACCGAAGATCGAGAACAACCCGCCAGCGATTCCCATCCGCACGATCGAGACGCCGATGTTCGCCCAGAGCTCCCCAGTGACACCGTCGGTGGTGCCGGCCAAGGCGCTGAGCCCGAACATCAGAGCGGTGAAGACTGCGGCGACCGCGGCGGCCGCAAGGGTCACGCCGACGAAGTTCGCCACGCATCGGGCGAAGAGGAAGCGAAGCCGACGGGGCTCCCATGTGAGGATCTGCTCGACCATGCCGGTCTTCAAGTCGGCGCCTATCGAGGAGGCACCGATGACAAACGCCATCAGGGGCACCACGAACGCAATGGGCTGGAAGAACAACTCGGCATCGACGCCGCCAGCGAGATCGTTGACGAAATCGACCGAGCTCTCATCGTCGTTCGTGATCACGAAGTAGGCAATGACGGCGCCGCCCAGGATCAAGAGCATGAGCACGCCCGGGAATGCGAGGGTCATACGACGGCTTAGGAGTCGCTTGATCTCAGAGCGCAACAGCGAGATCATGCTGCGCCTCCGGCTTGATCGGCGTCAGGCGTGACGTGGGGAGGTATCGCTCCATCGGGCGATGGCGGAGGGCCACCAGTCTGAGGAGCTGCCGTGGGCGGTGGCGGCGCATCACCGGTGAGGTTCAGGAAGGCCGCCTCGAGTGTCGCCCTCTCGGTCTGCAAGCCGCTGAGATAGACGCCGCCCTCGGCGAGGGTACGAGTGACGTCGCTTGCCCTCGATGCATCGACGTCGACGACGATCTCGTCGACTCGGGGACGTGGGCGGGCCGAGATCCCGCCGGTCTGCAAGACCGAAATGGCGTGGTCTCGATTGGGCACAGTGACCACGACGTTGTCTGGGCCAGCGTGTTGCCGTACGTGATCGAGCGTCCCCGACACCACGACGTTGCCTCGGTGGATGATCGTGACGTCGTCACAGACCTGCTCGATCTCGGCCAGTTGGTGGCTCGATACCAGCACGGCCTTGCCTTCACTGGCGATCTCTCGGATCAGCACGCGCATCTCGGCGATACCAGCCGGATCGAGTCCATTGGCAGGCTCGTCGAGGATCAACAGATCTGGGTTCTTCAACAGCGCAGCGGCGATGGCAAGGCGCTGCTTCATGCCGAGCGAGTAGGAGTCGAAGGAATCGCCGTCTCGGTCTGACAGCCCCACCACGGTGAGGACACGGTCGACCTCGGCGCTCGGGATGTTGGCGAGATCAGCAAGAAGACGAAGGTTCTTTCGTCCACTGAAGTTCGGGAACATCTTCGGGTTCTCGACCATGGCTCCGACGCGAGGGGCGGCCTTGTAGAACTCGGTCACCGAGTTGACGCCGAACACGCGGACATCGCCACCCGATGGACGAACCAGCCCGAGCAAACAACGAATCGTCGTGGTCTTGCCTGACCCGTTCGGTCCGAGAAATCCGTGGACGGTGCCAGGAGTGCCGAGGGTGAGGTCGATGCCCTGCACCGCCACCACGTCTGCTTTCCGAGCTCGTTTGTAGACCTTGCGTAGACCTTGGATCTCGACAATCGCTGCCATCAGGCCAACATAGTGTCAGGCCGGAGGGGCCATTCCGCATGCTTCGAGAAGCACGTCTTTGAACCTGGCCTCATCGACGGCCCAAACCACACGACAGTTTGGTTCACTTCGCTCAGCTCGACGATCGAGCACCACCGCACCCCGGGTCGGTTCATCGAGCCCGATCACCATCGACTCTTCGGTGGCATCGGTGATGAGCGTGGGGTCGAGGGCAACGGCCATGGTCACCGGGTCGGGAAGGTCGTAGCCGTCGAGGCCAGAGACCTCACGACAGAAGCGATCGACATCGACATTGATTGCCGACGCCCATTCGCCGAGCGGACCAGCGGCGACGAGAGCAGCGTTTTCTTCCGGAGTGATCACCGTGAACTGGCGACTGATGTTCCAGCCAACCATGGTCTTCGGGCCATCGGCGGCAAACACGATCGTGGCTGCCTCCGGATCGGCCCACACGTTGTATTCGCCAGCAACATTGACGTTGCCGATCCCGTCTGGTGAGCCAGCCATGAAGAACGTGTGCTCGAACTTGGTGAGGAACGCAGGATCACGCTGGATCGCCTTTGCGATGTTCGTGAGCGGTCCGATCGTGACGAGCGTGATCGTGTCAGGATCGGTCGCCACGAGATCGAGCAGCACATCGACGGCATCGCCGGGATCGGGAGCGCGACTGGGTGGCGGGAGCGCAACGCCAGCCATGCCGTCGGCGCCGTGGGTGTCTTCAGAGGTCTTCAGCACCCGTGCCAATGGAGCTGCAGCGCCGACATGCACCGGCACGTGAGCAGCGCCACAGATGTCGAGGGTGACGATCGCGTTGTTGACTGCAGTGTCGAGTGGGACGTTGCCGGCAACGACGGTGACAGCGAGGATCTCGACATCAGCGGCAACCGCCAACAGCAGCGCCACGGCGTCGTCAGACGCAGTGTCGGTGTCGACGACGAACCGCCGAGGCTCGATCAGGTCGCCCGTCACCATTCAGGGCTGCGCGAGGGCGTCGAACGCTGCGGTCGCCGAGGTGACGACCACACCGGGCTCGGCGGCGACCGCAGCAAGCCACGGCGGACGGTTGCGAGCGGTGACGATGAGCGGCTGCTCCATTGCCGAGTTCGACATCAGCAGGTGCACGAACCCGTTGACGTAGTCGGCGGGCCGCACGTCGTGGGAGAGCTCGTGGAGTGCGAAGGGATCGGGGGACGAGCCATCGTCGCTTCCCGTTGCGTACCAGCTGGACGAGGGGGGACCCGTGCCGCCACCAGCAAGCCCGGGGCCGTCGTCGATCACGACGCCGAGGACGAGGTCAGGCCGAGCGCCAGCAACCAGGAGGCCGACGTAGCCGCCGAGGCCGCGGCCAACGATGGTGGCCGGGCCGATCTCGGCCAACGCGACATCGACATCGCTCATCAAGACTTCGGCGGTGTAACCACCGCCGTTTGGCACGGTGCTGGCACCGTGCCCGGTGAAGTCGATGCCGTAGACGGGCCCTGGCCAAGCCGACCATGGGTCGCGAGCCGGCAAGGTCTTCTCGCCCAGGCCGTGGAGGACGAGCAGTGGTGTGCCCACGCCTTCGACGAGTGTGTGGAGGGCGATCTTCACCCTGTTGTGGTCGAGCATGCGAGGGGTCATGACAGGAACTCCAGAACGAGGTCGGCCACTTCTCGGGGCCGCTCGATGTGTACGAAGTGACCCACACCTTCCATGGTGTGGAACTGATGGCCACGGGGCAACCAGTGAAGGACATCTTCTGGCTCGGTCCCCCAACTCATGGCGTCTTCTTCCAAGCCGAGCACGGCGAGGAACGGTGCTCGCAGTCCTGGCAGACGGGCCAGTCCCCACTCTGGCCGGTAGGGACCAAAACCACCGAAGCGCATCGACGGGTCGAGCTTCCAGCGCCAGCCTTCTTCGGTCTCGGCTGCACCGATCGGCACGAGGTATTCGAGCCACTCGAGCGGCAGGCGAGGATTCATCTTCTGGCGGCGCGCAGCCAAGTCTTCGAGCTTGCCCGGCTTGCGCTGGCCCTTGTGAGCCTCACGCCGGTAGTCGAGCCGCTGGCCGAGCTCGGCTGCCATGAGGCGACGTCGTTCACGGTCCGACACGTCGGGCACCGCTCGCGCCGACGGCAACCCATCGAGGTTGACCATCGCGGAAAGCCGGTCCGGGCGAACTTCGGCCAGCGCCATCAAGACACCGCCGCCCTTGGAGTGCCCGACGAAGGGAACCGACTCAGACGTGACGGTGTCGAGCACCGCGAGCGCATCACGCTGATCGGCTTCCCAGTTGTAGAGCGACGCATGTTCGCTGTCGCCGTGGCCGCGATGATCCCAACTGATCACTCGCCAGCCCTCCGCAGCGAGCAGGGGCGCAAAGCCGTCCATCGTGCCAGCGAAGTCGAACCCGCCATGAGCGAGCAGCAGCGGGCGCCCGGAGTCTTCGCCCCATTGGTAGGCCGCGATCGACAAGCCATTGCTGTCGACGGTCCAGGCTCGATCCGGACGGTGGGCGCCGGGGTACGGGTTGGGATGTTCAAGCACTGTCTGAGGTTACGGCAAGGCACGGCAGGCCCTGCACGTATATCTGCCGCAACACTCTTCTGCCGCAACACTCTTCTGCCGCAACACTCTGCGGTACGCCGTAGCGTTGGACCTCATGTCTGGTGCTGATCCCAAAATCGAAGCTGCGCGTCGGCGCACATTTGCGATCATCTCGCACCCTGACGCGGGCAAGACCACCCTCACCGAGAAGTTCCTGCTCTATGGCGGTGCGCTCGGCAAGGAAGCGGGAACGGTCAAGGCTCGCGAAGGTCGCCGTTCAGCCACATCTGACTGGATGGACATGGAGCAGCAGCGCGGCATCTCGATCACCTCTGCCGCTCTGCAGTTCGAATACCGCGACTGCATCATGAACTTGCTCGACACCCCGGGTCACCGTGACTTCTCCGAAGACACCTATCGCGTGCTGGCTGCCGCCGACGCTGCGGTGATGGTGCTCGATGCAGCCAAGGGCATCGAGCCGCAGACTCTCAAGTTGTTCGAGGTCTGTCGCGAGCGCGAGATCCCCTTCCTCACCTTCATCAACAAGTGGGACCGGCCGGGCAAGCCCCCCTTCGATCTGCTCGACGAGATCGAGAACACGCTCATCGTCGAGCCCACCCCGGTCACCTGGCCGGTTGGTATCCCCGGCGACTTCCGTGGGCTGATCGACCAGAGCAATGGTCAGTACACCCGCTTCGAACGCACGGCCCGCGGCTCGACGATGGCACCAGAAGAGTTGGTGTCGGCCGAGGATGCTGCGGTTCGTGATGTCGAATGGTGGGCTGACGCGCAAGAAGAGGCCGAACTGCTCCGTGAAGTCGGCAGAACGGTCGATCAGGAGTCGTTCCTGGCCTGCGAGAGCACCCCGGTGTTCTTCGGCTCCGCCATGACCAACTTCGGCATCAAGTTCTTGCTCGACGGCGTGGTCGATCTGGTTCCTCCACCTGGGCCTCGAGTGCTCGAAGACGGCACCCGGCGAGACGTCGACGCTCCATTCAGCGGCATGGTCTTCAAGGTCCAGGCCGGCATGGACAAAGCACACCGAGACCGCATTGCGTTCGTGCGAGTGTGTTCCGGCGAGTTCGATCGCGGCATGACCGCCATCGCTGGCCGGACCGGTCGCCAGTTCTCCACCAAGTACGCCCAGACCCTCTTCGGTCAGGATCGTGAGACCGTCGACACCGCCTATCCCGGCGACATCCTCGGCTTGGTCAACGCCAATGATCTTCGTGTCGGCGACTCGGTCTATGTCGACAAGCCGGCCCAGTGGCCCGCCTTGCCAGCCTTCGCTCCCGAATTCTTCATGCGAGCCAGGGTGAAGGACACCTCGAAGTTCAAGCAGTTCCGCAAGGGCGTTGCCCAGCTGGACGAGGAAGGCGCTGTCCAGGTGCTGCGAGACGAGCACACCGGCGACTCCCAGCCCATCCTTGCTGCCGTTGGTCCCATGCAGTTCGAGGTGGCCAGCCACCGGTTGGAGAACGAGTTCGGCGCCGAGATGGAGCTCACCACCACTCGCTACACGATCGCTCGCAAGACCGACGAAGAATCGACGCCCGCATTGCGAGCCATGCAGGGGGTCGACGTGCTTTCTCGCGACGACGGCACGCACCTGGCACTGTTCGAGAGCAAGTACTGGATGGACCGAGTCCTCCAGGACCACCCCGAGCTCACCCTCGAGCGCATGATCGCCGAAGGCGGTCTCGGGTAACCGTCGCCGAAGGCGGTCCGGGGTAGCACGTCGGCTAGACAATCGACCATGCCTCTGTTCGAAACCGCTGACCGCAAGATCCACTACGAGATCGATGGAGAGGGAACCCCCATCCTCACGATCGCTCCCGGCGGTATGCGTTCGGCTCACGATCTGTGGGACGGGCAGCCGTGGGACCCGCGCCAACTCAGCGACAACTATCAGGTGATCGGTATGGACCAGCGCAACGCTGGTGCCTCGGTGGCTCCGATTTCGGGCAGCGATGGGTGGGCTGACTACACCGCCGATCAGCTGGCTCTGCTCGACCACCTCGACGTCGAGCGATGCCACGTCATCGGTATGTGCATTGGCGGCCCGTACCTGATCGGCCTGCTGAAGGCGGCGCCCGAACGTTTCATCAGCGCGATCTTGTTGCAGCCGGTCGGGGTCGACGGGAACCGGGCGGAACTCGATGGCATGTTCGATGCTTGGGCAGCCAACATCATCGATGACCATCCCGAGGCTGGCCCCGACGATTGGACACAGTTTCGTTCGAACATGTGGGGCGGCGACTTTGTGCTGACGGCCACGCCAGATGAGGTCGCAACCATCGAAACACCCATGTTGGTCGCCATGGGCAACGACATCTTCCACCCGGCGGCCACGTCCAGGGAGATCGTCGAGCGGGCCCCGAATGCCACGCTGATCGAACAGTGGAAAGAGCCAGAGACCGTCGGCGCAGCGGGCGTTGCGTTCCGAGACTTTCTCGACAGTCACTGAGCGAAAAGTCACGGAGCTAGCAGCGATGCCGTGCCAGACTGATCGCTGTGGGGGAAACGGCGAACGACGGCAAGAAACTCGGCGCGTTGACCATCGGCCTCGGTGCCGTGCTGGTCGGCTTTCTCTTCATCACGAACCTCGCAGGCGACGAAGCAGACGTAGCTGCCAACGACTCGGCAACTGCCAGCGGCGTTGATGGCGCGAGCGGCGTTGCCGATACCGCTGCTGTCCCGCCAACCACGGCGCCAACCACCACGGCACCGACGACTACCACCCCGGTCGCAACGACCACCACCACCGAGCCTCCCTACGAGGGTTGGATCGACCCAGCCTCGTCGGGCGGGCCATGGTCGAACCTCGGCGCTGTCGAGGGACTTCTCACGTTCCGAGGCAACCCGACCCGCAGCTTCTACGGCCAGGGCCCGGTTCCCGCTTCCCCGTCGATCCAGTGGACCTTCGACATCGGTTGCTCGAACTCCAACGTCGGCGGCGAGCCGAAGAACTGGTGTGGCTCGGGTTGGACCGGGCAACCCAGCGTGTTCCACCCGCCTGGCGACGATGAGAACTGGTGGGTCGCGTTCGGCGGGTACGACCGCAACGTCAACTTCCTCGACCCGGTCACGGGGGCGACCGCCTATCCGCCCTATGCCACCAACGACATCATCAAGGGCTCGATCACCATCGATCCCGATGGCTTCCCCCTCATGTACACCGGCAGCCGAGACGACGATTTCCACGTGGTGGCCATCGATCGCGAAGCTCCTGAAGCGCTGTGGAAGCTCAACGCCGCCGCGGTGCAACCCACGCGTTGGAACAACGACTGGGACGGCTCGGCGCTCATCATCGACGACTACCTGTTCGAAGGAGGCGAGAACTCTCGCTTCTTCATCGTCAAGTTGAATCGGGACTACGACGCGGAGGGCTTCGTCACCGTCGACCCGCAGATCGTGTTCTCCGCTGCCGGTTGGGACGATGAACTGACCGCCGCGGTCGGCGGCAATGTCTCGATCGAGAACTCAGTGGCCATCAGCGGCAACACGGTCTACTTCGCCAACTCGGGTGGGCTCGTCCAGGGCTGGGACATCACCGATTTCGACGCTGGCGGCGAGCCGACCCGCACCTTCCGCTTCTGGACCGGCGATGACACCGACGCCACGATCGTGATCGACGACGAAGGCATGCTCTACGTCGGCACCCAGTACGAACGCGGCAATGCACGCAGCCAAGAACTCGGCCAGGTCATCAAGCTCGATCCATCGAAACCAGACGATCCAGTGGTGTGGAGCCGCGAAGCTCGCCAGGGCCTCGACACCGGTGTGTGGGCGACCCCAGCGCTGTGGGAGGACCTCGTCATCGTGGCCACCGACGATGGCCGCGTCCTCGGGCTCGAGCGGTCCGACGGAGCCGAGCGCTGGGTCATCAATTTGCCTGGCCCGCTGTGGCAGAGCCCGGTCGTCGTCGACGGCACGCTGATCCAGGGCGACTGCGAAGGGTTCCTCCACGCCTTCGACATCACTGGCGCTGCGCCGGTCGAGCGATGGACCATCGAACTCGGTGGCTGCATCGAGTCGACGCCTGCGGTGTGGAACGGCCAGATCTTCGTCGGGAGCCGCAACGGTACCTTTTACGCCGTCGGCTGATCAGCAGTCGCCGACCACGGTGTCATCGACCACGACGGTTCCGTCGGGATTGATCGTCACCCCGTCAGACGCCCGCTGCACCTGACCGAGGATGTCGGCGTGTTGAGCGACACTCGGCGGCGACAAGACACCGCTGTCGGACCGCACGGGAATGATCGACATGGCCACGCCCTCTTCGCTCACCGTCAGTTCGACGATTGCCGAATTGCCGGTGATGCCACGTGCCGGGGGAAAGGCGAAGTTGCCGAGCGAGTGAGCAACCCACGTTTCGCCGAGTCTGGTCAGGCCTTGCAACACGTGTGGGTGACCGTTGATGACTGCGTCGACGCCCATCGCTGCGAATGCTTGTTCGAGTTCGACCATGAACGGCGAGGGGCAGAGTACGCCTTCTTCACCACCGTGGATCATGACGATCGTGACGTCGGCTCGAGCCATTGCCTCGCTTGCTGCTGCGGAGGCGAGGTCGAAGAACGCAGGGCAGGCCCAGGCCAGCTGCGGCCGAGTGTTCTCGCCAGACCCTGACCAATCGCACGGCACACGAGACAGCGACACCAAGCCGACCGTCCACTCCCCAACCTCGAGGATCAGCGGTTCATAGGCGCTGGGTTGGTCGAGACCAGCACCGACTCGGCGCAGCGGTCGGGCATCGATCTCTTCAAGCGTTTGAACAAGGGCGTCGACGCCGAAGTCGAGCGTGTGATTGTTGGCAAGGGTGACGACGTCGACGCCGGCATCGACGAGCAGATCCAGCGAAGCTGGAGGCGAGCGGAACAGAAATCGCTTCTCAACCGGCGGACGACCGACGCCGACGTCGGCCACTGCGGTCTCGAGATTCACCACCATGAGGTCTGGCGCCGATGTGAGCTCGACGACCTGGCCGAATGGATCCCTGGTCTCGAGACCGTTGGTGAACGTGGTGTCGCCGGCAAATCCGAGCACGATCGGGGCCCGCTGCTGCGGACTGGCCGGCACCGAGGCAGTGGTTGGTGCCGTCAGTGGCACCGTTGTCGGAGCAACCGTTGGCTCGACGCCAACGGCAACGCTCTCGTCGATCACGAGGTCGATTCCCGCCGCGCACCCCGAAACAACAGCAGCGGCGAAAACCCCCGCTGCCCACCGACCAACAGCACTCCGCCCCAGCTCCCTCACCCAGCAGAACCTAAGCGAGCCGGACCACACCCTCAGGGATCCGTTCCCCAGCACCGCCAGCAACCCACAACGTCGACGTTGTGAGCGCAGCGAACAACTCGGGGTGGCCGCAGGCCACACGTGGAGCCTGGGAGAATCGAACTCCCGACATCCTGCTTGCAA
>Ga0114952_1000712_pt1 | contig 32888 bp, 31 predicted proteins | sample SidtaG_2_FD_87303 | JGI IMG/M metagenome (GOLD analysis project Ga0114952, IMG submission 87303) | Marine algal microbial communities from Sidmouth, United Kingdom - Sidmouth_Asex2 metaG | ecosystem: Host-associated > Algae > Red algae > Unclassified | place: Sidmouth, United Kingdom | collected...
ATCGCGATCCCCGCCACCCGCCGCAAAGGTACCGGCAAGGCCGTCATCGTCCAGAATGCCACCGGCAACAACCTGCGCGGCGTCACCGCCCGCTTTCCCCTCGGGATGATGGTCTGCGTCACCGGCGTCTCTGGCGGCGGCAAGTCCACCCTGACCAACGAGACGCTCTACAAGGCCGCCGCCCGTTCCCTCAACGGCTCGCGCACGAACCCCGCGCCCTACGAGCGGATCGAGGGCCTCGAATATCTCGACAAGGTTATCGATATCGACCAGTCCCCCATCGGCCGCACCCCCCGCTCGAACCCGGCAACCTACACGGGGGCCTTCACCCCCATCCGCGACTGGTTCGCCAACCTCCCCGAGTCCAAAGCGCGCGGCTACAAACCGGGCCGGTTCAGCTTCAACGTCAAGGGCGGTCGCTGCGAGGCCTGTCAGGGCGATGGCGTCATCAAGATCGAGATGCATTTCCTGCCCGATGTCTACGTCACCTGCGATGTCTGCCACGGCAAGCGATACAACCGCGAGACGCTGGAAATCCGCTACAAGAACAATTCCATAGCCGACGTCCTCGACATGACGGTCGAAGACGCCGCCCAGTTCTTCAAGGCCGTCCCCTCCATCCGCGACAAGATGGTCACGCTCGAGCGCGTCGGCCTCGGTTACATCAAGGTCGGCCAGCAGGCCAACACCCTCTCCGGCGGTGAAGCCCAGCGCGTCAAACTCTCGAAGGAACTTGCCAAACGCGCCACGGGCCGCACGCTCTATATCCTCGACGAACCGACCACCGGCCTTCATTTCGAAGACGTCAACCGCCTCCTCGCCGTCCTCCACGAACTCGTGGAACAGGGCAACACCGTCGTCGTCATCGAGCATAATCTCGATGTCATCAAGACCGGCGACTGGATCATCGATATCGGCCCGGAGGGCGGCGATGGCGGCGGCATGATCGTGGCCGAAGGCACCCCCGAGGACGTGGCAACCGTCGAGACCAGCTACACCGGCCACTACCTGGCCGGAATGCTCGAGGGCCGCCCTGCCCCGAAGAAAAAGAAAGCCGCCCCGAAAAAACGCGCGAAGAAGATCGCGGCGGAGTGACGATCCGCAGGGTGGCGCTCCGCAGGGGCTATGAAAGCCGCTCTCCCCCAGTCTTGCGAATACGGGGACGCATATCCCCGTATTCCGCACTGCCCTTATCGCGCGAACTTCTTGTACTTGATCCGCGTCGGATTCACCGAATCCGCTCCGAGGCGTCTGATCTTGTCCGCCTCGTAATCCTCGAAGTTCCCCTCGAACCACTCCACATGGCTGTCCCCCTCGAAGGCCAGCATATGCGTGCAGATGCGGTCGAGGAACCAGCGATCGTGCGAGATGACCACGGCACATCCGGCAAAATTCAGCAGCGCATCCTCCAGCGCCCGCAGCGTATCGACGTCCAGATCGTTGGTCGGCTCGTCGAGCAGGATGACGTTGCCACCCTCCTTGAGCAATTTCGCCATATGCACCCGGTTGCGCTCGCCGCCCGACAGCATGTTCATCTTCTTCTGCTGGTCGCCGCCCTTGAAGTTGAACGCCCCGACATAGGCGCGTGAGTTGATCTCGGCCTTGCCGAGCTGGATCATGTCGTTGCCGCCGGAGATTTCCTCCCACACGGTCTTGTTCGCGTCGAGCGCATCGCGCGACTGATCGACATAGCCGAGCTGCACGGTATCCCCGAATGTGACGGACCCGCTGTCGGGCTGTTCCTGTCCGGTCATCATGCGGAACAGGGTCGTCTTCCCGGCCCCGTTCGGCCCGATGACGCCGACGATGCCGCCACGCGGCAGGCTGAACGACAGGCCGTCGATCAGCAGCTTGTCGCCATAGGCTTTCCTGACGTTCTCGACCTCGATCACCTTCTCCCCGAGCCGTGGCCCGTTCGGAATGATGATCTGCGCCTTGCCGATCAGATCGCGTTCGGACGCCTCCGCCATCTCGTTATAGGCATTCAGGCGCGCCTTGGATTTGGCCTGACGGGCTTTGGGAGACTGGCGTACCCATTCCAGTTCACGGGCCAGCGTCTTCTGCTTGCCCTTGTCCTCGCTCTTTTCCTGCTCCAGCCGCTTGGCCTTCTGCTCCATCCACGAGGAGTAGTTCCCTTCCCACGGGATGCCCTTGCCCCGATCCAGTTCGAGGATCCAGCTCGTGATATTGTCCAGAAAATACCGGTCATGGGTGATGAGCAGAACCGCACCCCTATAGTCCTGCAAGTGCTTCTGCAGCCAGGCGATCGTCTCGGCATCCAGATGGTTCGTCGGCTCGTCGAGCAGCAGCATGTCAGGCGCTTCGAGCAGCAGCTTGCACAGCGCCACCCGGCGCTTCTCGCCCCCCGACAGTTTCGACACATCCGCATCGTCGGGCGGGCAGCGCAGGGCTTCCAGAGCGATGTCGATCTGGCTGTCCAGATCCCACAGATTCTGCGCGTCGATCTGGTCCTGAAGAGTCGTCATCTCTTCCATCAACTCGTCGGTATAGTTCTCGCCCACCTCCATCGCGACCTCGTTGAAGCGGTCGAGCAGGGCCTTCTTCGGCGCAACGCCTTCCATGACGTTCTCGCGCACGGTCTTGGACTCGTCGAGCTGCGGCTCCTGCGGCAGATACCCGACGCGGGTGCCTTTGTCGGCCCATGCCTCTCCGGTAAAGTCCTTGTCGATCCCGGCCATGATCTTCAGCAGGGTCGATTTACCCGACCCGTTCACCCCGATCACGCCGATCTTTGCGCCGGGATAGAAGAAGAGCCGGATATCCTTGAAGACAGGCTTGCCACCCGGATAGGTCTTGGAGACGCCATCCATGTAGTAGACGAATTTCTCGGCCATGTTGTACGCGCTTTCGGCTGGAAGGACATTGCTGCCGCGCGTTCTAGCGGGCGCGCGGCGCAATGGCAATTTCCGCAACGCCCCGGCGCGGCTTTACATGTCGCCATAGCCGAGCATGGCCTTGAAGGCCCGCACTTCGTCGAGGGCTTCGCGTGCCGTCGACAGCGCGGCGGCGACATCCTCCGACGATACCCCGTCTTCGGGCCTGTCCGACGGCGCTCCGGGTGCCGATGCCAGTTCTTGCAGCCCCGTCTCGATCCGCAGCATCCGTCGCTTGGTGTTGATGAGTTCCTCGCGCAGAAGCGTCATCGAGCGCACATCGACCGATTTCGAGGCCAGCGCCTCCAGCTTTTCGTCGAAGTCCAGAACCTGCTCCCCGATATCGTCGATCGACTGGCGCAGGCCATCGGTATCGACATTCCCGGCGACGGCCACGGGACGCGGGACGCGATCGTCATCCTGTGTCATCTGCTGCATATCCGCCCGTAACGACAGGACGTTCGCCTGCATGGTATCGAGGGAAGTCCGATAGGCGCTCATGGCCAGAAACAGCACCACGATGGCCAGAATGGCCAGAAGGTTCAGTATTTTCTGCCAATTGCTCGTCCCGTCGAATTTCTCACGTCCCCTGTTGACCCAAGGCATACGGTTCTCCTGATTCCGGCTCTCGTCGCGATGGCAGACCCCGAGCAAGAATGACGCCATATGTGCAGCGAATGCGCGCCTCGAAAGGTTGGATTTCAGCGAAGAGCAGCGCCCGGCCCCCGAACGCGAAAAAGCCGCGCCCCATGCAGGGGCGCGGCTTTTTTTTGTCTTGGTTGCGGGAGTAGGATTTGAACCTACGACCTTCAGGTTATGAGCCTGACGAGCTACCGGGCTGCTCCATCCCGCGTCAAGAGAGGTGTAGATAGTCGGCTCTCACGGGCTTGGCAAGGAGGATTTCGTCCTAATTCGATCTTTCTGCACTCCTCTCAGAAAGTCGTAACCTGTTTCCCTCATGACGATAGCGAACCCCTGCACGGCTTCGGAGCGAACGGCATGGCGATCTCGGATATCAAGGCGGCGGCACGTCCGCTGAAACCCCTTCTACAGCCCGCATTGACGTGGCTCGAGCATCAGCAGATGCCCCCTTCGGCGAAAGCGGTTCGCAAGCGCGATCTTTCCGGCGTGGAGCGGCCCGATGCAGGGCCGGAAGCGACGATGCGGGCGGCCCTCGACTGGCTGGTGATGGCGCAGAAGCATTCGGCGACCAACGACGACGGTGCCGCGCGCGACTACAGCCATACGACCGGCTGGGCGGCGAGCTATCCCGAGACCAGCGGCTATATCGTCCCCACCCTGCTGGCACAGGCGGAACTGCGGGGCGATGCGCAGTTGCGCGAGAGTGCGCGAAAGATGCTCGACTGGCTCGTCTCGATCCAGTTCGACGAAGGCGGGTTTCAGGGTGGCACGATCGGACAGGTACCGAAGGTGCCCGTGACGTTCAATACCGGCCAGATTCTGATGGGCCTTGCGGCTGGCACCACGGTGTTCGGCGAGGAATATGGCCCGGCCATGCGCAAGGCCGCCGATTTCCTCGCGACCTCGCAGGATGAAGATGGCTGCTGGCGCTCGCACCGCACGCCTTTCGCGACGTCCGACGACAAGGCATACGAGACGCATGTGTCCTGGGGACTGCTGGAGGCCGCGCGCGCGGAAGAAAACGAGGCATGGTCGAACGCGGCACTGGTTCAGGTCGACTGGGCGCTCACCAAGCAGAGATCGAACGGCTGGATGAGCGAGTGCTGTCTGTCCCGGCCCGACGCGCCCCTGACCCATACGCTCGGCTATGCCCTGCGCGGGATTCTCGAAGCTTACGAGTTCTCGAAGCAGGAACGCTATCTGGTGGCGGCGCAGAAGCTCGGCGGTGCGTTGGTCGGATGCCTTGGCGAAGACGGGTATCTCTGCGGACGCTTCGATGCGGCATGGCGGGATTCGGCGGATTGGGTCTGCATGACCGGCACGGCGCAGGTCGCCCATTGCTGGCTGATGCTCTCGACCGTGGACGATTCACGCGGCTATCGCGAGGCGGCGGGCCGGGCGCTCGGCTATCTGCGCCGTCGGATCGACACGGAAGGCCCCGAAGAAACGCGCGGTGCGGTAGCAGGCTCGTTCCCGATCCATGGCGATTACGTGCCCTACGGTTATCCGAACTGGGCGGCGAAATTCTACGTCGATGCGCAGCAGCTCGCGCTCGATCTGGGCGTGAAATAGACGGGCCGCCTTCCTTCGCTCGGCATTCCTGCGAAAGCGGGAATGCCGGAGACATGATGGCCTGAAAGCACTGGAAATCCCATGACCCCCACCTTCCTCTTCGGCTTCGAGCGCAGCGGAACGACCTTGCTGACCATGATGGTCGGGGCGCATCCGCGTCTGTCCTGTCCGCTTTCGGTCACGGGAACGTGGTGGGATTTCGCGGATCGGCTGGACGAGTTCGACCGCCTGGAAACCGATGCCGGAATCGTCCGCATGGTGGCGGAGGTCGCGGCGCATGAGCGGCTGAAACTGTGGAACGTGGCCTTCGACGAAGACGCAATCGTCGGGTCTGTCCGCCCCGGTCGCTACGACGATCTCGTCGATGCCTTCCACGCGGCCGCTGCCCGTGCGGAGGGCAAATCCGCCTGGGTCAACATGGATATCGGCACCCTCTTTCGGCTGGAGGACGTCGCGCGCCTTTTCCCCACCGCCCGCTTCGTCCAGATCGTGCGCGACGGGCGCGATGTGACGTTGTCCTTCAAGGGCTATCGTTTCGGGGGCCTCAATGCGCTCGAAGTCGCCGACCGCTGGTCCCGCGCCACCGTCGCTGCCGACCGCATCGGCCATGCGCTCGGCCCGGATCGGTACCTTCGTATTCGCTACGAAGATTTGATCGCCCTGTCGGAACCGACGCTCGACCGGCTCTGCGATTTCGTGGGCGAAAGCTACGATCCGGGGATGCTCGACTATGCGGGCGACGTGTCCCGCAAGGTACCCGATGCGACGCGCGACCTCTGGCCCGTGCTCGACCGCCCGCCCCAGACCGACAAGATCGGACGGTGGGAGCGGGAGATGAAGGCGTCGGAACGCTACGTCATCGAGGAAGCGGCGGGCGAGGCGCTGGACCGTTTCGGCTATGCACGAGGCGGCAGCGGATTCTCCGCCGGGGGCGAATTGCGCGGAGCGTGGTGCTACCTCACGCGCGGCGCACGCCTCAAGCGGTTGACGGGGCGCTAACCCTTCTTCGCCATCGCATCGATGGCACTCTGGAGCCGGCTGATCTGGTCGCGCAGATCGTCGATATCCGCCGGTTCGTCGACATCGCCCTTGGTGCCGGAAGGTTGACCGCCCTTCAGGGCCTCCATGCCCGGCAAGGTGCCGAACGGCGTGAAGACCTGCATCGCGTTCTGGAAGATCTCGGTATTCTTGGCCGTCATCGCCTTCATCGCTTCGACCGCCGCATCGCCCCCGAAGGCGCGCGTGAACTCGGCCTGGTTCTTCGTGAGACTTTCGAGACTCATCTCCAGATAGCCGGGCACGAAGGACTGCATCGAATTGCCGTAGAAGCCGATCAACTGGCGCAGGAACTTGATCGGCAGCAGGTTTTCGCCCTTCGCCTCTTCCTCGAAGATGATCTGGGTCAGGACCGAGCGGGTGATGTCGTCGCCGGTCTTGGCGTCGAAGACCAGAAACTCCTGCCCGTCCTTGACCATCCCCGACAGCGTGTCGAGCGTGACATAACTGCTGGTAGCCGTGTTATAGAGGCGGCGGTTCGCATATTTCTTGATGGTGATGGGGGGCGTGTTTCCCTCCGCATCGGGTTTGCCGTCCTTGGCGCTCGACATATGGTCCTCCGGCAGGCGATGCTGAAACCCGGAGACCATCGCACCGCAGCATGTGCAGGGCAACATTTTTCGCACCCGCGATATCGCATTGCGGGGGAAGGAGGGCATGATCGATCCGGATGACGGCGCACAGAACGACGCTCACCCGGATTTCCGCTGGGACGGGGCCGCGCTGATCCTGCGTCACCTGCGCGAGACGGCATTCGCACGGCTGGAGAAGATGGTGGCCGATCCGCGATCCGATCCGGTCGCCATCGGCGCGCTCGCCACGGAAATCGGCGGCGTCCTCGACGGGCTGGCGCGATACCAGAGGCACCCCTATCGCCATACGGTCCCCGGCGTCCCGACCCTGTGGACGCGCGGCTCGACGCGGGTGATGGATTACGGCGGCGGCGGCATCCCGCTCTTCGTCATTCCCTCGATGATAAACCGCGCTTTCGTCATGGACCTGACCGTCCGCCAGTCGCGGATGCGCTGGCTGGCCCGAAACGGATTCCGCCCCTTTCTCTTCGACTGGGGTGATCCGGGGCCGCGCGAAGCCCATTTCCGCATCGCGGACTACCTCGAAAGCCGCCTCAGACCCGCTTTAGCGGCAGCAAGACGGGCTACGGGCGGCGGCCCGATCCACCTGGCCGGATACTGCATGGGTGGCCCGATCGCCCTTGCCCTCGCCGCATCGGAGCCGGACGGGACCGGAAGGATCGTCACGCTCGGCGCACCGTGGGATTTCGAGCACTTCCCCGAACATCAGCGGTTCCGCGACAACCGCAAGGCTCTCGAAGCCTCGCTGATGACCATGGCCGCCTTCTACGGCACCATCCCGCCGCAGGTCGTTCAGTCCTTCTTCGCCATGCGCGATCTGGAATCCGGTGCGCACAAGTTCCGTCGCTTCGCCTCGGGCGACGAGATGGATGCAGCGGCACGACGGTTCGTGGCCATCGAAGACTGGCTCAACGACGGGATCGGGATGCCCCTGCCCGTGACGCTGGAATGCTTCACCGAATGGCTCGTGGACAATGCCCTGCTGGATGGAAGCTGGGATATCGGAGGACGCCGCCTCGATGTCGGGGCGATCCGGGCTCCGGTGATGGTCGTGGCCGGGGCCAGGGATGCCGTGGTGCCCCCCGCCTCTGCATTGCCGCTCGCCAGGGCGGTCGGTGCCGAACGACTTCTGCAGCCTCCCACCGGACATCTCGGTATCGTCCTCGGCGAGAAGGCCGATCACGATATCTGGACTCCGATGCGTGAATTCCTGTCGGAAGATGATGGATAACCGGCATCGCCACGGCTAAGTGTACCCGACCCTTCCAGGAGATACGCATGAAGATCGGCATCCTCGAAACCGGCAAGGTCAACCCGGACCTCGTACCGGCCCATGGCGCATACGTGCCGATGTTCCGCAATTTCCTCCACCGTGCCGATCCCACGATCGAGGTGGCGGGTTGGGATATCGTCGATGAGGGCCGCATCCCCGCGTCGCCCCGCGACGCCGACGGCTGGATCGTCACCGGCTCGAAGCACGGCGTCTACGACCCCCTGCCATGGATCGAACCGCTCAAGGTGTTCCTGCGCGAGACCTATGCCGCCAGAGTACCCATCGTCGGCATCTGTTTCGGCCATCAGATCCTTGCCGAGGCGATGGGCGGCAAGGTCGTCAAGTCCGATCGCGGCTGGGGGTGTGGTGTCCACGACTATCGCCTCGAAGGCAGGGAACCCTGGATGACCTCCGCGCGTGAGACGATGAGGGCTCACGCCATGCATCAGGATCAGGTCGTCGAAAAGCCGGAGGATGCGCGCGTGATCGCCCGGTCCGAATTCTGCGACTATGCGGGCCTCGCCTATGGCGATTACGCGATCTCGATCCAGCCGCACCCGGAATTCGATGCTGCCTACGAGGGCGATCTCATCCGTATGCGCCAGGGAAGCGACGGCATCCCCGACGAGATTGCGCAGCGCGCGCTCCGGACCCTCGAAAGCGGTGTGGACAACGAGGTCGTGGCCGACTGGGTCGTGGCATTCTTCCGCCGCGCCGTGACGCAGTCGGAACAGGAACGCAAAAGCGCCTGACCATGGAGAGTCAGGCGCTCGATCGTCACGTTCCGGTGAGGGATGCCATCAGTGGACCGATCCGATATGCTTCTCGATCTCGTCCTTCACACGCAGTTTCTCGCGCTTCAGTGCGGCGATCTCCACATGGTCCGCGCCCGGATGGCGCTCCGTCTCCACGATGTCATGTTCGAGTTTCTCATGCTTGCGCTTGAGGGTTTCAACATGGGAAGCCAAGCTCATCGACACTCTCCTTCTGGTCTGTTGAGCCTTCAGTACAGCACCGATAGGCTCGCCTGTCATGCGAAATGATCGTTCGATTTTCGATCAATTGAACCTACCGAAAGCCGCCTATGATGAACGACCCTGCACCAAAAAGACTCATCGTCGGCGTCAGCGGGGCTTCCGGCGCGGTCTATGCCATCCGAACCCTGCAGATTCTGCGGGACTTGGGCGTCGAGACCCATCTCGTCGTGTCGCAACCGGGACGCATGACGGTTAATTACGAAACCGGCATGGACTATTCCGCCCTTTCGGCCCTCGCGACTCACCATTACGGCGCGCAGGATGTCGGGGCGGCGATCAGCTCCGGTTCGTTCAGGACGCTGGGCATGATCGTCGTACCCTGTTCGATGCGCACCTTGTCCGAGGTCGCGACCGGCGTAACCACCGGCCTGCTCACCCGCGCAGCCGACGTGGTACTCAAGGAACGGCGGCGTCTGGTCCTCATGGTGCGCGAGACGCCGCTGCATACCGGACACCTGCGCAGCATGACGGCGGCAAGCGAGATCGGCGCGATCATCTACCCGCCCGTACCGGCCTTCTACTCCGAACCGAAATCGCTGGAGGAGATGGTCGATCAGACCGTCGCCCGCGCCCTCGATCTCTTCGATCTCGATGCGCCCATGACCAAACGCTGGGGCGAGGACTTGGAGAAAGGGCGACGTTGAGGGTTCACCCGAGTACAGGCGCGACGAAAAACGCCCGCAGTATCCTGCGGGCGAAGTTCGTTACGAAACCTCGATATCGTGGATGACCGACACGATATCGCGATCTTTCCCCGACCCTGCGAGACAGGGACTGGTTCCGTGGCAGCTTCTTGGAGAGAGGCACACCTATCACGGGAATAAACCCGATACATGGCAAGATAGGATCAGTTTCGTAACGAAATGGTTTACGGCGTAAGCTTATCACATCTCCGTTACGACATATCATCGTCCCACGATCTACACAGTTTGCGCCAACCCTTGACTATGATAGGATATCTCCGTCGCCAGACATGCAAGGGAAGCACGATGCAACGACTGTTCCTGGCCGTGAGCCTGATATTGGCTCCGTTGCCCACCATGGCCGCCGAACTGCTGATGTTCGATGCCTATGGCTGTATGCATTGCGAGATGTGGAAAGACGATGTGGGTGCCTACTACCACAAGACCCGCGAAGGAAAGAGCGCACCTCTGCGGATCGTCAGCCTCGACGAAGACCGCCCCGAAGATATCGAATGGATCGAGGGTGTTCGCTTCTCGCCGACATTCGTGTTGATCGACGATGACCGCGAGGTCGGTCGGATCGTCGGATATCCGGGCGAGGACCTGTTCTGGATGAACATGGAAACCGTCTTCCGCAGACTCGGAAACGCCAGACCCTGAACGTCACTGCCGCGAGAGATCCAGCAAGCGCGCGGCATCCATGAAGGCCGCGCGCTTGGCGTTCGCGGCTGCCCTTGCCTGAGCGTCTTCGCCCCATTGCTCGATCTGCCACTCTTCGTCCACCCTCGACGCTGCCCAGCCTTCCTCCGCCGCGAGATGTCCGTCGCTGATCGCCAGCGCGAGAATCAGGGAACCGGAGAAAGCGGTCAGATCGTGCAGGGCTGCCAATGCTGCGTCGTCATGGGCGGCGACCGACTCGCGCAGCGATCGCAGGCTTGCTTCGGGTTGCTCGATCGCCATGATCCCCGTCGTGACGACCATGGGCGCGTTCTTCGACTTCGCTGCCCATGTGAGCACGTCGTCCCACGCTGCGGCCTGTCGTGCGACGAGGATTTGGGGATGGCCCGATCGATAGCACAACAGATCGCTGGCACCGTAGGCCGAAACCTGCTCGACGACCCCGTCACGATGATCGGCCACGGTGTCGAGGATGGAATTGACGTAGCGGGTCATCGGCATGGTCTTCGGATCGACCCTGTCGCCCTGCGCGCGCCACTCTGCGGCGACCGCGTCGGCCAGCGCGCGCGTCGGTGCCGTCACGGGGCGCTTGCCCGGAGTCATGACGGGCTTTCCGCCCAGCGTAATCGCGAAGGGAGCCGCATCGCCCTCGACCCGCGCCCCGTGCCACGGCTTGCTCATCGCAGGGCCTCCAACGCTCCGTCGAGGTCGGCGAAATCGTCGATCACCACATGCGCGCCCGCTTCCAGCAGGGCTTCGACCGGATGATAGCCCCAGCTCACGCCGATGGCCGTGCAGCCATGGCTGCGCGCCATCGCCATATCGAAGGTCGTATCGCCGACCATCGCGGTCCGGGCGGGCATGATGCCGGTCAGACGCTCGCAATTCTCCAACATGCCGGGATGCGGCTTCGACGGTGCATCGTCCGCCGTCTGCGTCGCCGCGAAGTATGGGCGCATTTCGAAGACGTCGAGAACGTGTTCGAGACCGCGCCGCGCCTTGCCCGTGGCTACGGCCATCAGGGTTTCGGGCGTATTCAGCCGTTCCAGAGCCGCACGGGTGCCCGGATAGAGTTGCCCGTTCGCATCCGGATTGCTCCGGCGATAGGCGAGCGACGCATTGCGGAAGGCCCGGTCGAGAGCGGCGAGGGTCTCCGGCGGATGGCCGGGGGCCAGCGCCGCGACCGCCTGGGGCACCGACAGACCCACGATCCCGCGCACGGCTTCGGCAGGAGGGAGATCGAGGGCCACGGCCCCGAAAGCCTGCTCCATCGCGTGCTGGATCGCGAAAAGGCTGTCCACGAGGGTGCCGTCGCAGTCGAAGACGATCAGGCGCGGGTCCGTCATTCGTCCCAGTCCGACAGGAACTCGTCGTCATCCGTGCGTTTCGTGTCCCAGCCGAACAAGTCCCAAGTATGAACCATATGCTCGGGCAGGGGCGCGCGCAGATCGATCGGAGGGTTGCCCTTTTCGGGATGGGGGATGACGATATGGCGGGCGTGCAGGTGCATCTTGCGGCTGACCGCGCCGGTCAAGCGGCGCTCGGCCTCTTCCGCCGTCGGGCCATACTTGCCGTCCCCGACGATGGGATGCCCCATGGTCGAGCAATGGACGCGCAGCTGATGCGTGCGGCCCGTTACCGGGCGCAGGGTCAGCCACGCCGCAAGCTGGGCAGCCGTATCCATCGTCGCGTAATCGGTCACGGCGCGCTTGGCATCGGGTTGGTTCGGCAGGTCGTCGCGGTCGATCACCGTCATCTTCTCGCCGAAGGTGCCGGGAGCCTTCATGATCGCGGCCTTGATCGTGCCCTCGCGCGGCTTCGGCACACCGATCACGGCGGCCCAATAGGTCTTGCGCGCGGCTTTCGACCGGAATGCCGCCGTCAGATTGCGCGCGGCCAGCCCGGTCCGTGCCAGAAGGAGCAGGCCGGAGGTATCCTTGTCGATCCGATGAACGAGCTTGGGCCTGTCGCCTCCTCCCGCCAGTGCTGGCAGCAGACCGTCGATATGGCGATGGCTCTGGCCCGTTCCGCCCTGTACCGGAATACCGGCAGGCTTGTTCAGCACGATGACATGGTCGTCCTCGTAGATGACCATGTTCCGGATCAGCCGCGTATCCGCCTCCGAGATCGTCGGCTTCCCGCCCCGCGTGGGGGCCGTCGGATCGTCGGAGATCGGCGGAACCGTGACCGTCATCCATTCGGCAAGGCGGAAATTCGATTTCACCTTGCCGCCATCGACCCGGATATCACCTTTGCGCAGCAGTTTCTCGATCCGCCCCTGATTGAGCTGCGGATACCGCTCGCGCAGCCAGCGGTCGAGACGCCGCCCGTCGTCACCCGCCTCGATGGCGATCATCTCGCCGTTCATGACAGCACCGAGCGGGTCAGCGTGATCCCGATGAACAACGCCCCGATGGACAGCACGACCGACAGGCCGATATAGGCCGCCGCCACGACCGCCCTGCCCTGTTCGATCAGCAGCAGCGCATCGAGCGAGAAGGCCGAGAAGGTCGTGAAGCCACCCAGAACCCCGGTCATCGTGAACAGCGCCAGCGGCGTCGGTGCGCCATCTCCGCGCGTGATGAAATAAGCGGCCACGATCCCCATCACCAGCGAACCGGCGACGTTTACCGCGAGCGTTCCGACGGGAAACGCCGGACCGAAGGCCCGCGTCATCCACTGGACGGAGAGAAACCGGAGCGTGGCTCCGACGGCGCCACCGAGCGCCACGTATAGGAGTGTCATGCGCGCGGCTATAGCGCGCCGCGCCCCTCCGGCGCAATCACGCGATCCCTATGCCGACATATCGCGTTCTTCCCTGCGGCGCGACCGATCCCGCGTTCCGGCAACCGATGCCACGGGAAGAGGCTCCACACCCTCGACGAGATCGTCGATGGATTTGGGCAGCCAGCCGGAATAGAGCGGATGCCCGTCGAGCGCAGCGGGGCGATACGGAGCTTCCCGGTCGCTGTAGAGAACCGTCTCCGCCCGCACCCGCTTTTCGAGGGAGGGATGCAATTCTACGGTATGCAGACCGGACCGCACGATGGGCTTGTAGAGGGTCCGGTTCGAATTCTTGGCCATCTCGTCGTGCTGTATCGCCAGTGGATCGGGCCAGAGCTGGAAATACCACCGATCCACCTGCAATCCCACCGCCCGCGCCTCCCGCGCCATCCATTCGAGGGCGATGTCGGAGAGGCGCGACTCGTCTTCCGGATAGCCCCCGCCCACATCCGTATGCGATCCCGCGAAACACATCTCGCGCAGCGGCAGGTTGCTCATCCTGCGCGACCCGGCATCGCCCGTCGGATCGGGGCCTTTGCCTTCGTGTTCCCAGCGTACGAGATCGAACATGTCGCGCGTCTCGTCCACGGCGATGGCGTGGCGGGCATAGGGGACACGCGAACTGAGAAAACGATCCTCGAAGACCATGCGTGTCCCGGCAGTGCGGGTCTCACGGGGCGTGAAGATTCTCCCGGTCCTGGGATTCCTCAACTCGCCGGGGCTGCGGGTATGGCTTCTCACGTACCACAGCGAGCCGATGACGAGCGTCAACGCGAACAGGATGCTGAACAGCGACATACCCGAATAGAGCCAGTCCCACAGCCCCCACAGCCCGCTCGACACCACTGCCAGCAATTCCGTATAGAACGATCCGTCATCCGCAGGCTGCTGCGCCGCATCGTCCGCGCGTTCCGGCGACATCGACAACCCCTGCACGACGAGCCGGGCTATCATGCCGGCTCCGACGGCGAGCAGCGAGGCCGCCAGCAAGGCCAGGCAGTAGATGCCGGCAATCGCGAAACTGGCCATCGGATGGAACATGGACGCGACCGTATCGAAGGCCCCGATGAAATACGGCACGACATTGGACTCGCCGTCGATATTGCCCTCCGGGTACTCATCCATCGGATCGTGCTCGCTGCCGTAATGAGCGCGGAATCCGGCTGCGAGAATCCGGCGCTGTTCCAGACGGTCGGATTTCGCGGCGTATTTCCTGACCGCCCGACTGGGTACGCCCGATGCATGGGTGGCCAGCATCTCCCGATAGTAATCGACGAGGCGAACGGAGGCCGTGTGCTGGTAGACTTCCGTGACGCCTTCCTTCGCGATTCGCCGGATTTCCTGCTCGCTGCGGGGCAGATCGCCATCCCCTTCCTTCGTCGGCACGCCGCAATGGCTGAGTACGCCGCCGAGCAGGCGCACTGTGTAGGCACCCCGGCTGAACCCGAAGAGGTAGATCCTGTCGCCCGGTCGCCAGTGCCGGATGATCGCCGCATAACAATCGATCAGGTTGTCGGTAAGGCCCAGACCCGTCGCCATGCAGGCCATGTTCTTGATCCGCGCAAACTTTTCCCTGAAATACCCGCTTCCCGGCGGGGCCGTGCCGACACCCGGATCATAGAACGCCACCTGCTCCGCCGGATCGATGCTCGAATCCGGGCCACAGCGACAGGCACGGTAGAGTTTGTAGACATTGCTCCGCCGCTCATCGAAGCTGATCCCCGAGCGTTGCCCCGTCCCGTCCGAAAAGACGACGATATTCTTTCCCATGCTCCACTCCCCCTGCAGAGGCTATGGGCATGACCGTCAAGCCGCAAGTTGCAAAACACCGAGCGTCGGTCGTACAATAAAACGCATTTTCGAAAGCCGGTTACTTCTGTATACGCATGAAATCGATCGCCCCGTATGAGCCTTATTCAGGTTTCCTCAATATTCGGTTGTTAGAATTTCGCGGTTCGGAGTTTTCTATGGATTCGAGTTCTGTTCAAGCAAACGATATGGGATGAGATGGAAAAGGTATGTGCCTTACTGGTGTTTCTGGCGGTGTATCAGCTTTCCGGTATGCTGAACTACCATGATGCACCGATAATCCAGCAGCACCAGATGAAAGAGACGTGCAATTCTCTTTCCCAGGCCATCGGATGGGGGCGTCTCTGCTGAGGTTTTCAGCGGCGACCGATCAGTCTATCACGTACGGATGACGCCATCCGTTCACCCTCCCGTCCTCATCGCAGGCCCGACCGCGTCGGGAAAGTCCGCCCTTGCGATGTCGGTGGCGATGCGGCTCGGCGGCTGGGTCGTCAACGCCGATTCGATGCAGGTCTATTCCGGATGGCGATCACTGACCGCCCGTCCCGATCCCGGTGACGAAGCAAGTGTTCCGCACCGCCTCTACGGTATGGTCGATCCGGCCTCACGATATTCGGTCGGAGACTGGTTGCGCGCCATCACCGCGCTGCTGCAGGAAGCGCACGATGCGGGGGCCGTACCGGTCATCGTCGGCGGAACCGGTCTCTACTTCACCGCCCTGACACGGGGATTGTCGAACATTCCCCCAATTCCGCAGGCCCTTCGGGACGCCGCAGAGGCGAAGCTTGCCGAACAGGGAGCCGAGGCCTTCCGCCGGGACCTGCTCGCCTCCGATCCGTCGGCAGCCGCACTCGATATCGCCAATCCCCGCCGGATGATCCGCGCGTGGGAAGTGATGGAAGCGACCGGGCAATCCCTGACGGATTGGGCTAGGGAGACGCCGTCGCCCGTCCTGCCGCTGGAGCGCGCCTGTGCCGTGGTGATCGACGCCGACCGCGATGTGCTGAATTCCCGCATCGAAGCCCGCTTCGACCGCATGATCGACGATGGCGTTCTGGATGAAGTCTCGGCGATAGCGGCGCGCGATCTCGATCCCTCGCTTCCGGCGATGCGGGCAGTCGGTGCTCCGCCGCTGATGGCCCATCTGCGGAGCGATATGTCGTTGAAGGACGCCGTTACCCAGGCGAAGACGGATACCCGGCGCTATGCAAAGCGCCAGCGCACATGGTTGCGCAACCAGATGCCGCACTGGACCCGCCTCCCGATGCAGGCAACATCCGACGACGTGCTGGCCCTGATCGCTCAGTCCGGTGAGGAAAGCGCATAGCCGAACCGCTTCTCGAAGCGTTGCGCGTCGGCATCGGAAATCGAGACCGTCAGCGACATCGTCGCATCCTCCCCCGATACCTCCCGCACATCGGCGGCTTCGTAGAGCCACGCGAGGGCGGCCCCGTCACTGGCGGGCAGATCGATGCGAACGACCTTCTCCGCCGCCGCCAGCGTTTCGGCGATCAGTGCCAGCAGGGCTTCGACGCCCTGCCCCGTCAGGGACGAGACACAGATCGCACGCTCGCGGCGCATGGCTTCGTTCTCCCATGCCTGACGCGCGGTTCCGTCGAGGACGTCGATCTTGTTGTAGACCTCGATGGCTCCATCGAGGACGGCATCGTCGATTCCCAGATCGCGGAGGACGGAAACCACATCCTGCGCCTGCGCCGCCGTCTCCTCGCTGGCGATATCACGCACATGGAGGATGAGATCGGCTTCCAGCACCTCTTCGAGAGTTGCGCGGAATGCAGCGATGAGCTGGGTCGGCAGGTCGGAAATGAAACCGACGGTATCGGAGAAGATCGCCTCGCGCCCGTTGGGCAGTTCGACCGAGCGCATGGTCGGATCGAGGGTCGCGAACAGCATATCCTTCGCCAGCACCCCGCCGCCGGTGATGCGATTGAACAGCGTCGATTTACCGGCATTGGTATACCCGACGAGCGCAACGACCGGCAACGGTGCCTTCTTGCGCTTCTGTCGATGCAGGGTGCGGGTCCGGACGACCTTCTCCAGCTTGCGCTCGATCCGCACCAACCGCTCGTCGATCATGCGGCGGTCGGCCTCGATCTGCGTCTCGCCGGGTCCGCCGACGAATCCAAGGCCCCCCCGCTGGCGTTCGAGGTGGGTCCAGCTTCGGACGAGGCGGGATTTCTGGTAGCTGAGATGCGCGTGTTCGACCTGAAGCACACCCTCCGCCGTCCCGGCCCGTTCCCCGAAGATTTCGAGGATAAGACCCGTACGGTCCAGCACCTTCGCCTTCAGGCCGGTTTCGAGGTTGCGTTGCTGTACCGGGGTCAGGGTGCCGTCCACGATGACGAGTTCGACCTCGTTATCGTGGACGATACCCTTGAGATCCTCGAGCCTTCCGGTCCCGAACAACGTCGCCGGACGCGGGGTCTTTACCAGCACCTCCGAGGCGACCACGATATCGAGGTCGAGAGCTTCGGCCAGACCCACCGCCTCTTCGAGGCGGTTCGCGGGGGACCGATTCGCCTGTTTCCAGTCGGGCATGACCGGATGGATGACGAATGCGCGGGTCGCGGCCTCTTCGGTGTTCAAGTGGCAGGTGCCTCTTCGGGTTCGTAGAGCGCGATGGGCTGTGCCGGCATCACGGTCGAGATCGCGTGCTTGTAGACGAGCTGGGACTGTCCGTCCCGGCGCAGCAGCACGCAGAAATTATCGAACCATGTAATCACGCCCTGCAACTTGACCCCGTTGACGAGAAAGATCGTCACCGAGACCTTGTTCTTGCGGACGTGGTTGAGGAAGGTGTCCTGGAGGTTCTGGCGGTCGGAGGCCATTCTATGCCCCTTCTATTCTTGTCGCTACGAATTCCGGGGCGGAGCATCCGACCCGGTCGACAGGACACTACACGATCGACCCCACCCGGCAACCCCGCAACGACAACCTTGAAGAGATTCGATGTCGCGCACGAGGGCATGGGCTATTTGCGCCACGTCCTCGGGCTGAGCAGGGCGACGACCGCGAGGGTCTCGACCCGTCCGACGATCATTCCGATGCACAATACGATCTTGCCCGCATCGGCGAGGCCGATCCATGCATCCCGGTCATCCGAAATCATGGGCAGTAGCGGACCCGTATTGCTCAGGACGCTGATCGAGGCGATGACCGCATCGATCATGCCCATACCGGTCGCCGTCAGGGCGAGGGCGCTGAGAACGACGGACAGGATGTAGAGCATCACGAAGACGAACACGATCCGCATCGCCCCCTGCGTCACCCGGTTCGAGCCACTGCGGATCGGGCGCACCTCGGTCGGGCGTGTCAGGCGGGCCAGTTCGTTGAGGGCGTGCTTGCCCAGCAATGCGGCCCGGATCAGTTTGACCCCGCCTGCCGTCGAGGCTGCCCCTCCGCCGACGATGGCCAGACCGACCAGCGCGATACCCGGCGTGCGCAGGGCGCTCCATGCCGTCGCACCCTCCCAATCCGCCGATTCGAACCCGGCGGTCGTGATGTACGAGACCGCCATGAACAGCGTCCCCCACAAGGCCCGCAACCCCGCCTGCCACTCGTCCGTCGAGCGAGTCTCGATGGCCCCGATCCAATGCCGAAGGAAGAGGATGGCCACGACCACCAAGACGGCAATCAGCATGTAGCGGCATTCCGGGTCGTCCCGATAGGCCCGTAGACGGCCACGCAGAGCCTGGAGATGGACGGCGATGCCGATGGCGGCGGGAACGATGACGAACAGCAGGACCAGCTCTGCCGTTCGCGATCCATAGGCAGCTATTCCGCCCGGATTGACGACGAATCCGGTCGTCGATACCGCACCGAGGGCATAGCAGAGCGCCTCGAAGGCGGGGGCGCCCGCCGCTGCGAGGCCCAACATGCACAGCACGATCATCGCGCAATAGGGCAAGCCCAGCATACGCACCGCCCACCTCGCCCGCTCCACCGTCTCGCGACGATCCATGAGCGCATCGGGGGCCAGTCTGGAATGCGGCAGAGGCTCCTGCGGAAGATCCATGATGTGCCGCACCTCGAAGCCGCCGATCGAGAGCGGTGCAAAGATGGCGAGTGCCGCCACGAGACAGACGAACCCGCCGAACCCGGCACAGACCGAGCGCCACAGGATCACCGTGTTCGGCACCCCCTCGATATCGCGGATATTCGATGCCCCCGTCGTCGTCAGGGCCGAGCACATCTCGAAATAGGCGTCCATGAGACTGAAATTCGGGATCAGTTGGGTGAGGGGCACCGCGACGATCAGCGGCCCCACCGCATAGAAGACTACCAGCGCCAGAAGACCCGATCGCGCAGCCTGAATGGGGTGACGCAGCAGGATCATGCGCAGGGCCGATCCGAGGATGAACGACCCGACGGTACAGATGCCGAAGACCGCGCCCGTCTCCCGGTCCCCTATGGCGATCCCGTGGATCGCCATCAGCGCGAACCCGATGGAGAAGGCGAAGAACGCGACGCTCAGCAATTGCTCCGCCCCGGCCCCCTGCACGGTGATCGGACGCCAGATATCGACGACCCCCCGGCTCATCTAGAAATAGTCCACGGAGACCCGGAACAGCTTTTCGACCTCCTGCACGGCGCTCTTCAGCGCGAAGATCACGACGCTGTCGCCGTCGCGCAGGATATCGCGTCCGTCGGGAACCTTGATCTCGCCGTTCGACAGGACCGCACCGACCATCACTCCCGGTGGCAGATTCACCGAGCCGAGCGGCGATCCCGTCAGGGGCGACGTGGCCAGCACCTGCGCCTCGATGACCTCCGCCGCCCCGTCGCGGACGCTGTGCAGCGCGCGGATGCGGCCCCGGCGGACGTGACGCAGGATCGAGGATACCGTCGTCGCGCGCGGGTTGATGAAGGCATCGAGGCCGAGCGGCGCGACCAGACGCATGAGGTTCTGGTTGTTGATGAGCGCCATGGCGCTCGCCGCGCCCTCCTCCTTGGCCAGAACGCCCGCCAGCAGGTTCGCCTTGTCGTCGTCGGTCAGCGCGATGATCATCTCCGCGTCCGCGACATTCGCTTCGGCCAGCAGCGCCGCATCCAGCACGTCGCCGTTCAGCACGATGGTCCGGTCCAGCCTTTCGGCGACGTATTCCGCGCGCTCGCGATCGCGCTCGATCAGCTTTGCCTTGATGCGGCGTTCCTGCTTCTCGAGGGTAGTGGCGACGTTGAGACCGACATTGCCGCCCCCGGCGATGATGATACGCCGCGCGATTTCCTCTTCGTGGCCGAAGAGGTGCATCGTCCGGCCCACATGATCCTCGCGGGCGATGATGAAGACGTTGTCGTCTTCCAGAAGCTGGTCGTCGCCGCTCGGCGTGTAGAGCTTGCCGTTCCGCTCGAAGGCGACGACCTTCGCCGCCACATCGGGAAACAGTGCCGTCAACTGACGAAGGGGCGTGTGCAGCAGCGGACATTCGCTCGTCAGGCGCGTCCCGACCATCCGCACCCGTCCATCGAGGAAGGGCGTCGATTCGAAGGCACCGGGCGCGCTGAGACGGCGAAGGACCGAGCGCGCGACCTCCACCTCCGGCGAGATGATGACGTCGATGGGCATGTGATCGCGCTGGAACATGTCGCTCCATTGCGGCTCCAGATATGCCTGCGCCCGGATACGCGCGATCTTGCGCGGAATCGAGAACACCGTATGCGCGACCTGGCACGCCACCATGTTCACTTCGTCCGAATACGTGACGGCGATCAGCATATCCGCATCGCGCGCCCCGGCCTCGCCCAGCACGTCCGGGCGGGAGGCATAGCCCGTGACACCCGCCACATCGAGCAGATCGGTCACTTTGCGGACGAGAGCCTCCGACTGATCGACGATGACGACATCGTTGTTCTCGGTCGCAAGCTGTCGCGCGATATTGAAGCCGACCTGTCCGGCTCCGCAGACGATGACTTTCACGACACCCTAGCTCGAAAGCCGCACGACGTTGTCGGCGGTCGCCAGCCGCGCCCCACCCCGGTTGGAGGTCGTGACCCCCAGAGCCTTGAGTTTGCGATGGAGGGCGGACCGTTCCATTCCGATGAAGGATGCCGTGCGCGAGACGTTGCCGCCGAAGCGGTTGATCTGCGCGATCAGGTAGTCGCGCTCGAAGGCCTCCCGAGCCTCGCGCAGCGGCATGGAGACGAAGCTGTCACCGCTTTCCGAGACGACGGTCCCCGAATTGGGCGCGAGAACTTCCTGCGGCAGGTCGTCCGCCCCGATCTCCTGTTCGAGACGGTTTCCGAGGATCATCATGCGCTCCACGATATTGCGAAGCTGCCGCACGTTGCCGGGCCATTCATAGGCCTGAAGCACGGCCATCGCATCCTGCGCGAAACCACAGCGGGAAAGCCCCTGCTCGCGGTGAAGACGTTCGGTCAGATGCTCGACCAGCATCGGAATATCCTCGCGGCGCGTCCCCAGAGCGGGCACGTCGACGGGCACGACATTGAGACGGTGATAGAGGTCTTCGCGGAAATCGCCCTTCGCGATCTCTTCGGTCAGGTCGCGGCTGGACGAACTGACGATCCGCACATCGACGCGCACCACGTCCGACCCACCCGCACGGGTAAAGGACTGATCGACGAGAACGCGCAGGATCTTCGGCTGGGTCTCGCGCGGCATGTCCGCGACCTCGTCGAAGAACAGCGTTCCCCCATGGGCGGCTTCCAACAGACCGGGCTGGGCCAGTCCGCCGTCTTTCTGACGTCCGAACAGTTTCTCCTCCAGATGCTCCGGTTCCATCGTCGCGGCACTGACGACGACGAAGGGGGCATCGGCCCGCTTGGAATGGGCGTGCAGGAATCGCGCGGCCACTTCCTTCCCGGCACCGGATGGCCCGGTAATCAGGACACGGCTGCCCGTCGGCGCGATCCGTTGCAGGGTCGAGCGCAGATTGATCATCGAGGCCGCTTCCCCGATCAGATCGTTGGCGCGTTCGTCCTTGCGCTTCAGGGCCGAGTTCTCCCGGCGAAGGCGCGAGGTTTCGATCGCGCGGTCGGCGGTCAGGATGAGGACATCGGTCTTGAACGGCTTTTCGATGAAATCATACGCACCCTGCTGCATCGCGGCGACGGCAAGCTCGACATTGCCATGCCCGCTGATGATGACGATGGGGATTTCCGGGTTGTCCCGCTTTACCGTCTTGAGCACTTCGATCCCGTCCTTCCGGCTGCCCTGCAGCCAGATATCGAGGATGATGAGGTCGGGCTGGCGCGTATTGATTTCCCTGAAGGCGCTCTCGGCACAGGCTGCCCGGCGCGCCTCGTGCCCTTCGTCTTCCAGTATCTCCGCGATCAGATCGCGGATATCGGCTTCATCGTCGACGACGAGAATATCTGCCATGGTACTTGAACCCCCTTCTTTCGTTTCTTCTTTGCTTGGTTAGGTCGAGGTGGCGAGCATCCTGTCACCCGCCTCCCCATGCTCTGTCGGTTCTGCATCACCGGGTATGGTCGCCCGGTAAGGTAAACGAATTCTGACCTGCGCGCCGTTCGCGTCGTCTTCCACATCCTTGAGGACCAACGTGCCGTCGTGTTCCTCTATGATACGCCGGACGATGGCCAGTCCCAAACCCGTGCCGCCCTTGCGGGTCGTGACGTAAGGCTCCGTCAGTTTCTCGCGTTCCCGGCGCGGGAATCCCGGCCCATTATCGATCACATCGATCAGCAGTTGCTCGCCCTCGACGATGGACCGGATGACGATGCGGCCGGATGGCGCCGTCTCGTCCTCCTGACCATGCGAGCGGAGCGACTGCGCCGCATTGCGCACGAGGTTGGTGAACGCCTGCGACATCAGCCCCCGGTCGCATTCGAGGACGATTCCGGTTTGCTCGGGTGCCTGCTCGAAGGCGATCTCAGGGTACTCTGCACTGTGCAGTGCAAGAATTTCGCCGAACAGGCCATCGAGCGAGGTTCCGGCGAAATCGGGTTTGGGCATCCGCGCGAAGGTCGAGAACTCCTCGACCATGCGCCGGATCTGGCCGACCTGACGGACGATGGTATCGACGCATTGGTCGAATACCGGTCGGTTGTCTTCGATCTGCACTCCGAATTTGCGTCGCAGGCGCTCTGCCGAAAGCTGGATCGGCGTCAGGGGATTGCGGATTTCATGGGCGACCCGCTGCGCGACGTCGCCCCATGCCGCGAGGCGCTGCGCGGAGACCAGAGCCGTCATGTCGTCGAGCGTCAGGACGTAGCCTTCCACGCCCCCGTCGCCGCGCTGACACGTCACCCGTACCAGATATTCCCGCTCCCCGTCTTCAGATGCGCGGATGACACGCCCTTCGGAGACCCCGAGGGGCGATGCCTGGGACCGATCTACCAGATTGCCGATACCGGGCAGGAACGGCTCGAAATCGCCGATCGTGCGGATCTCGTCCACCGTGCCGACGATCCGCGATACCGATCCGTTCACCAGATCGACGCGCCCCTCGCCATCGAGGCCGACCACGCCCGCCGTCACACCCGAAATGATCGCTTCGGTGAACCGGCGGCGATGATCCAGTTCGTCATTGGCATCGAGCAGGGCATTGCGCTGCAATTGCACCTGACCCGTCATCCGGTTGAAGGCCCGTGACAGGGTCGCGATCTCGTCGTCGCCCGGTTCCTCGTGAACGCGGGCATTCAGATCGCCCCGTGCCACCCTGTCCGCTGCCCCTGCCAGCCGTCCGATGGGTCGTGCCAGCCGGTCCGCGACCCAGATACCGAGCCAGATGGCGACGGAAACGATGATGATCGCGAAACCGATATACAGCACCGCGAAGAGGATCTGCATGTCCCCGCGCTGCGCCTCCAGCCGATCGTACTCCCGCGCCAGCGACGTCGTCTCGGCCAGTACGCGGGCCGCTTCGCCGTCTACGGGGCGCGCGATATAGAGGTAGGCGTCGAGCATCCCGTCGAGGGGCGCGAGCGCCCGGATCGCATCCGCGCGCTGGTCCTCGTAGACGTAGACCTCGCCCCGTTTCGTCTGTCTCAGGTGCCGGTCGTCAGGAGCCTGATAGAGAAAGAGATAGCTGTTCGGCCCCCGCGCGATGATCTTTCCGGTCGAATCGATGATGTAGACTTCCGTCAGCCGCCGCCGCGCCGAAACCCGCGCGAGAGCCTCCAGCAGGTCCTGCGGCTGCGGCGCACCGAACGGCGCGATCCGTGCGATTTCCGCCGAGACGACACTCGCATCGAGGCGGATCGTCTGGTGGCGCTCGTTCACGAAGGATTCGGCGATCTGAACCGAGTTGCGCACCACGCCGCCGACCCGGTCGTTCAGCCAGCTTTCGAGCGTCACCGTCACGGAGATCGCCGCGAACAGCCCGAGCAGCAGGGCCGGAGCGACCGCGATGATCGTGAACATCCGCACCATGCGCAGGTGCAGCCGCGATCCGGCGGATCGTGCCCTGCGGGCAAGGACCAACGTCGCGATCCGCCATGCGATGACGGAGATGAGGGCAAGGGCCAGACAGAAATCGATGACCAGCATCACGCGCAGCAGCGTACTGCGCTCGGCGGCAAGCCCCTGTTCACTGGTCGCCAGAAAATAGGTGAAGATCGCGCAGACCGGAGCCAATACGACGAGGGCGAGGCCCAGCGCACTGACCATGCGACGGCGTTGCGGGATGCTACCCAGCCACGCCCTGCCCTGTCGCATCGGATGATCGGGAACTGTCAGCGACATGAACCACCCGGACTTTCTGCACCATCAACCGCGCTACTCTTGCAACGCTTATTGCCACATTGTGGCTCTTGTGCATCACCTTTTCTTCCGATCGACGGGAATGTCAAGCTCCCGAATCTTCTTCCGGAGGGTATTTCTGTTCAATCCCAGAAGGTCGGCAGCGCGAAGCTGGTTTCCCCGCGTGGCGGCTAACGAGAGTGTGATGAGAGGAAACTCTACCTCTCTCAGTATCCGCTGGTAGAGACCGGGGGGCGGAATGGTCTCGCCGTGCATGGCGAAGTACCGCTTCAGATGCTCCTCGACGATCCCCGACAGATCGCCGGGGCGGTCGGAAAGCGCGGCATCGCTGGCATATTGCGCCGCAAGTTCCGCCTCTACGGTACTGTGATCGACGATATCGTCGGGGCAGAGCGCCGCGATACGTTTGACGAGGTTCTGCAACTCGCGCACGTTTCCCGGCCAGTCATGTTCGCGCAAGGCTTCCATCGCCTCGCGCGACACCGTCTTGCGGGGCAGACCCTCCGCGACCGCCTGGCGCAGGAAGCCGCGCACCAGATCGGGCACGTCGTCCAGCCGCTCGCGCAGAGGAGGAAGCCGGATCGGCGCGACGTTGAGCCGGTAGAACAGATCTTCGCGGAAGATTCCCTCCCGGATATGGGTGCGCAGATCCTGATGGGTGGCCGCGACGATGCGGATATCGGTCTTGCGGGTGCTCGATGCCCCGACTGCAGTATATTCGCCTTCCTGCAAGACCCGCAGCAGGCGCGTCTGGGCATCGGAGGGCATGTCCCCGATCTCGTCGAGGAACAGCGTTCCGCCCCGCGCCTGCTCGAATTTGCCGGTCGTCCGCGCCGTCGCCCCGGTGAATGCGCCCTTCTCGTGACCGAAGAGCTCCGACTCGATCAGCTCGCGGGGAATGGCGGCCATGTTCACCGCGATGAACGGTCCGGTCTTGCGCTTGCCGTAATCGTGCAGGGCGCGGGCGACCAGTTCCTTGCCCGTGCCCGAGGCCCCCGTGATCATGACGGTCAGGTCGGTATTCATCAGCCGCGCCATCGCGCGATAGACGTCCTGCATCGCCATGGAGCGCCCGATCAGGGGCAGCACCTCCTCGCGCGGCTCCGCCGGACCATCGCTCGCGGCCCCCTGCACACCCGCAAGAGCCTTGCGAAGATGACTGACCAGTTCCTTGAGATCGAAGGGTTTTGGCAGATATTCGTAAGCCCCGGCATCGGCGGCGCGAATGGCGGTCATCACCGTGTTCTGCGCGCTCATCACGATGAAGGGCAGGTCGGGTCGCCTGCGCTTCATCGTGGGCAGCATGTCGAGCGCATCGCCATCGGGCATCATCACGTCGGTCACGACCGCGTCGCCTTCGCCCTCCTCCACCCAGCGGTAAAGCGTCGAAGCGGTGCCGGTCGAGCGCGTCTGAAACCCCGCGCGCGTGAGAGCCTGCGACAGCACCGTGCGGATGGCGCGGTCGTCGTCGGCGATCAGGACGAGCGAGCCGGTCATGCGCCATCCTCCTGCGCATCCCAGACCGGCAGCAACATGCGAAAGATCGTGCGCCCCTCCGTACTTTCGCAGGAGATGACCCCGCCGTGATCCGCGACGATCTTGGAGACGAGCGCGAGACCGAGGCCCGCGCCGCTGGCCTTCGACGTGACGAACGGCTCGAAGATATGCGCGGACAGATCGCCCGGTATGCCGCGTCCGTTGTCGATGACGGAAACCTCCAGTGGCAGGCTCTGACGCCCGGCCCCCGCCGCTCCGGTGAGGCGAACGCCCGGACGGTACGCTGTTCTCAGGGTTATCTTCCCCGTCCCCTCGATCGCTTCGGCAGCGTTCTTGACGAGGTTCTGGAACGCCTGTGCAAGCTGGTCCCGGTCGCCGACGGTCGGGGGAAGGGAAGGATCGTATTCCTCCACGAACCTGACATTTCTCGCAAATCCCGCTTTGGCAGCCCGCCGCGTCGTGTCGAGCGCATCGTGCAGATTGACCGGCAGGCGCGCCGGAGGACGCTCGTCGGTGAAATGCTCCATACGATCCACGAGACGCCCGATCCGGTCTGCTTCGCCTTCGATCAATTCGGCAAGCTCGGATTCCTGATCGGCTCCGAAATCCTGAAGCAGTTGGGCGGCCCCCGAGATCGCCGCCAGCGGATTCTTGATCTCATGCGACAGGGCCGCCGCCATGCCACTGACCGAGCGCGCCGCACCGCGATGGGCGAGGTTGCGGTCCATCTTCTCGGCGATGGAGCGCGGTTGGACGAGGACCAGAAGCGCCGTGCTGCTAGGGGTATCCGTCAAGGGCGTCACCTGCACGTCCACCTCCGCAGACACGCCGTCATGCGTCACGATCTCCACGCTCCGCTCGGCGAGCGACGCCGGCGCTTCTCTGGCCTTGTGCAGCAGGGCAGCGAGGCGTGATCCTTCCGGCGCGAATTCGTAGACACGCCGTCCGATCAAGGCTCTGGCGCTCATGGTGAAGAATTGTTCTGCGGTGGCATTGACGGCCTGGATACACTCATCCGGCCCGACGACCAATGCCGGAACGGGCAGCGAATTCCAAAGAACTTCGTAATCCGTCCCGCTCATGCCGCATCCGCAAGATCGTCCGCGACGGGGGGCCAGTCATATCCATCGAGTGCTGCGATGACCGTCTCCGGATCGTCTTCTCTCACGACCCGTGCCCGCACTTCCGCGCCATTGCATCGGCCCGCGAGATACCAGCCGAAATGCTTGCGCGCCGCCCGCAGGCCGATGCGGGTGCCGTAGCAGGAAAGCAACCCCTCGTAATGCTCGATCACCAGATCGCGCAGGGCCGATCCTTCCGGTGAAGGTCGCGGCGTATCGCCCTGAAGATCATCGGCAATCTGTCCTGTCAGCCACGGCGCACCCTGCGTGCCGCGCCCGATCATCACGCCCGCCGCCCCGGATTGCAGCAGCGCCGTGCGTGCCGCCGTCGCATCGGTGATATCGCCATTCACGAGCACGGGGATATCGACGGCCTCGGCCACGGCGCGCACGGCGCGCCAATCGGCACTGCCCTTGTAGAACTGCGAGCGGGTGCGCCCATGGACTACCAGCATCTGCACCCCGGCACCCTCGGCCAGTCGCGCGATCTGCGGTGCATTCATCGTTCCCTCGTCCCAGCCGAGCCGCATCTTGAGCGTGACGGGGATCGATACGGCCTCGACCGTGGCCTCGATCAGCGACAGCGCCTTGTCGGGATCGCGCATGAGGGCCGATCCGGAATAGCCGGTCGTCACCTTCTTCGCCGGACAGCCCATATTGATATCGAGGATGCGCGCGCCGCCCGCCTCGACCCGGCGCGCCGCTTCGGCCATCCAATGCGCCTCGCATCCGGCCAGTTGCACCGCCGAGAGCGCCTCGTCTCCGGCGCTGGTCAGTCGGATGGCGGAAAGAGGCCGCGCGTGCAGCATCTCGCGACTGGCGACCATCTCCGACACGACGTAGGGCGCGCCGAGACGTGCCGCGAGACGACGGAACGGGCGATCCGTGATCCCCGCCATCGGCGCGAGCGCAACCGGAACGGCGAGCCGTTCCCCGCCGATATGGATTGGCCCGACCGCCATAGTGCCCCTCTTGGAAAACAGCGCCTGTCTTAGCCGCCCGTGGCGTCGAGAACAAGATTGTTGCATCACTCTTCCTGCCGGTCGAAGCGATCTGCACATGATCGGGATCGGGTTCTGCTGCGGATCGCACGCGAAGCCCGATACTCTATTCAAACTTACTGCAATCCGCTCTAGTCTGCGCGCATGAAATCGACACCCCCCCATACCGCTGCCCTGATCGTCGCCGCCGGGCGGGGGACACGGGCAGGTGATGGACTGCCGAAGCAGTATCGACGGATCGGCGGTCGCCCCGTGCTCGCCCGTACGGTCGCCGCTTTCGTCGATCACCCCCGGATCGAGAGCATCCAGATCGTCATCCACCCCGATGACCGGGCATTCTATGACGACTGCATCCCGCAGAGCGCCAAACTCCTCCCCCCCGTCCCCGGCGGGCACAGTCGGGCGGAAAGCGTATCGGAAGGCCTGCGCGCGCTCGCCGATCAGGGCGTGACGGATCATGTGCTGATCCACGATGCAGCACGGCCTTTCATCAGCGGCACGTTGATCGACCGGGTCGTCGAGGCGCTGAACGATGCCGACGGTGCGCTGGCGATGCTGCCCGCCGTGGATGCCATGCGCCATGTGGATGGCGAGGGTCGGATCGGCGCGGATGTCTCGCGCACCGGCATCTGCCGCGCTCAGACCCCGCAGGGGTTTCGCCTCGCTCGCCTGCTCGGTGCCTTTGCGGAAGCGGAGACGAAAGGCACCCTCGCGGATCATCCCGACGATGCCGCCATCGCATTCGCCCACGGTCTCGACGTCGTGGCCGTGCATGGGGACGCGGCCAATTTCAAGCTGACGATGCCGGAGGATTTCGCCATGGCCGAACGGTTGCTCGCCATACCCGATGTCAGGCACGGACAAGGCTTCGACGTTCATGCATTCTGCGAGGGAGAGCACGTAACGCTTTGCGGCATAAGCATTCCCCATGACAAGAGCCTCAGCGGCCATTCCGATGCCGATGTCGGCCTCCACGCCCTGACCGACGCCATCCTGGGCGCCGTGGCGATGGGCGATATCGGACAGCATTTTCCACCGAGCGATCCCCGGTGGAAGGGCGCGGACAGCGCCGTGTTCCTTGCCCATGCGGTCACGCTCGTCCGGGAAGCCGGGTTCGTTCTCTCCAATCTCGACGTCACCGTGATGTGCGAGCGGCCCAAGATCGGCCCTCACGCGCTGACCATGCGCGAGCGGATCGCGGATATCTGCGGGTTGGATGTCGCACGGGTCAGCGTGAAGGCGACGACCACCGAACGCCTCGGATTCTGCGGACGCGAGGAAGGGATTGCCGCTCTCGCGAGCGCCTGCGTGATCGGAGATCCAGCATGAACACACTCGCCAAAGCCATTGCGACGATGGGCGGAATCGGGTTTTCGCCGAAGGCCCCCGGCACCGTCGCCTCCGCCGTCGCGATTCTGCCCGCGTGGTTGTTGCACTGGGCGGGCGGATTTCCGTTGTTCGCCGTCGCGACACTCGTCGCCATCGCAGCGGGGTACTGGGCGACGGCCCGATATGTCGACGGACAGACCGCCGATGCCGACCCGTCGGAGGTCGTGGTGGACGAGCTGGCGGGGCAGTGGATCGCGCTCTGGCCTTTGTCCTGGGGCATGATGTATTCGGACAGCGCCGCGCATGTGTTTCCCTATCCGGGATGGATCGCGGGATTTCTCCTTTTCCGGTTCTTCGACATTCTCAAACCCGGCCCCGTCGGCTGGGCCGACCGCCGCCACGGCGCGTTCGGTATCATGGCGGATGACGTCATCGCGGGGGTTCTCGCGGCGATCATCGCGACGATCATGGCCGGCGTCGCCCATGGCTGGTTTGTATGACGGATCATGAAATCAGAGCCTTGGCGCAGGATGTTCTTGCATTGGCGCAGGAACGCGGTGTGATGATCGCGACTGCCGAAAGCTGCACCGGCGGGATGGTCGGCGCGGCACTGACGGCCATACCCGGCTCCTCGACCGTCTACGAGCGGGGTTTCGTCACCTATTCCAACGCCGCGAAGATGCAGATGCTGGGGGTCGCAAGGGCGACGCTGGAACTACATGGTGCCGTCAGCGAAGCCGTCGCCGCAGAAATGGCGCTTGGTGCCCGTGATAACAGCGCGGCGCACCTTACCGTTTCGATTACCGGAATCGCCGGGCCAGGCGGCTCGGAACATAAACCGGAGGGCCGCGTCTGTTTCGGATTTGGAGGGGAAGAAATCGCGACCGAAACCGTGGATTTCGGTCCCCTGGGCCGCGATGAGGTTCGAAGGGCGGCAACCGCCCATGCACTCGAATTACTGAAAACAGCCCTTCTTGCCTGACGAAATTTTCGGCAGATTGCTCTATCTGCCCATTTCGACGGCAAATACCGTGACTCCGTCGTTGCAATTCAAGGCAAGTCCATAGAAAGCCCCCGAAACAATTCAAGGGGACTTCCGAAATGAACGGAGCGGATACCGCATGGATGATCGTCGCAACGGCGCTCGTCCTCTTCATGACACTGCCGGGTCTGGCACTTTTCTATGGTGGCCTCGTCAGGGCGCGTAACGTCCTGTCGGTCCTGATGCAGTGTTTCGCCATCGCCTGCGTGATGTCGGTGCTATGGCTGGCCTTCGGCTATTCCATCGCCTTTGGTGGGGACGGCGCGCTGTGGGGTGGGCTGAGCAAGAGCTTCCTGAACGGCGTGACGACCGAGTCGCTCTTCGGCACGATTCCGGAGCCGCTGTTCTTCGCATTCCAGATGACGTTCGCGATCATCACTCCGGCGCTGATCGTCGGGGCCTATGTCGAACGGATCGGGTTCGGCTTCGTGATGCTGTTCTCCTCGCTCTGGATGCTGCTGTGCTATGCACCCGTCACCCATTGGGTCTGGGGCGGTGGATGGCTGGGTCAGATGGGCGTGATGGATTTCGCGGGCGGAATCGTCGTGCACGAGACCGCCGGAATCGCGGCTCTCGTAATCGGCGTCTCGCTCGGCGCACGGCGTGGATTTCCCAGGGAGATCAAACCGCCCCACAACCCCGGCATGACGATGATCGGCGCGTCGATGCTGTGGGTCGGCTGGTTCGGCTTCAATGCAGGATCGCAACTGGCGGCGGATGGCGGGGCGGCCATGGCACTCGTGGTCACGCATATCTCCGCCGCGACGGCCTCGATAACCTGGGCGCTCTACGAGCGGTTCAAGCACGGCAAGGCCTCGATGATCGGCATGGTCACGGGCACGATTGCCGGTCTGGCCTCGATCACTCCGGCCTCCGGCTTCGTCGGGCCGGTCGGTGCACTCTTCATCGGCGCGGTTGCCGGTATCCTGTGTCAGGAGATGTGCGGTTTCGTGAAGGCGCGCTTCAAGATCGACGATACGCTGGATGTGTTCGCGGTCCACGGTGTCGGCGGCATCTTCGGGACGCTGATGGCCCCATTGCTGGCCACCGGCGAGCTGTCCGACGGTCAGGGTCTTCTGACCCAGATCATCGCGCTGCTGGCGGTCGGGGTCTTCACGCTGGTGGTCACGGTCGCACTGGTGAAGCTCTGCGCGCTGGTCTTCCCGCTGCGGGTGACGGAAGACGACGAGATCGAAGGTCTCGACTACACTGCCCACGGTGAACGCGCTTACGACTGGGCGTCCTGACGTAAGTGGAGCGCGATCCGACTGGATCGCGCTCCATGCAGAATCTGTTCAGGTCGCGCGTTTGACGAGGCTGATGATGAACAGCAGGATCACCGCACCGATGGTCGCGCTGATGATCTGGCCGATCAGACCGCCGCCGAGCAGTCCGCCCAGCAGGAACCCGGCAATCACGGCACCGAGGATGCCCACGATGATGTTGCCGATCAGACCGAAGCCTGCGCCTTTCATCAACTGACCTGCGAGCCAGCCCGCAACGGCGCCGATGGCGAGCATGATGATAAGTCCGGTGATATCCATAGTCGTCTCTCCTTGAGGGTTGCAAGCATGGTAATGCCCCGTAGAGATGAGATAATCCACAAGAATAGACGATACTGCACAATCCTTGTAGTTGTGTTGCGTGAATTGCGAGACACAAGATATCGAAAGGCCAATGCGTGTTATTTCTTCTTTGGTGGGGTCGGCGCTCCATATTCATCGATGAAGCGTCGGAAGATGAGATCGAGCCGTCCGTCGCTATCGATTTCATCCAGATTTTCAAGAAGTACGGTCAACAGATAGTTGTTTCCCAAGCCGTATTCACCATTCAGGGAACGAAGGCGAGCATAGGCATGCTCGCTCATCGCAGCGTTGAAACGCTTGGGTAGGAGATAGCGTTTTACCATCTTGGCCTCATCTGTTCGCGATCATGCCGTATCGGTCGATCGACAGTCGATTGCCGGTCTCAAAAGGAGGGTCCGGCAATAGCAGGACGGGGATACCCGGCCAGCCCATTTGCCGCGCGACGACCACCCTGACGTTCATAATCGCACCCCTACCACCGAGAATCAGGGCTTTCGGTGCCAGACCTTCATAGCAAAGTTCGAGCATCACCGCCGAAGACGAACTGGACCCGATCAGGCGCGGAATGACGAGGATCGTTCCGGC
>Ga0114952_1000723_pt1 | contig 32446 bp, 26 predicted proteins | sample SidtaG_2_FD_87303 | JGI IMG/M metagenome (GOLD analysis project Ga0114952, IMG submission 87303) | Marine algal microbial communities from Sidmouth, United Kingdom - Sidmouth_Asex2 metaG | ecosystem: Host-associated > Algae > Red algae > Unclassified | place: Sidmouth, United Kingdom | collected...
AAATAAAAACTGGGGCTTCGGCGACGAATAGTGAACCCCAGTTCTAAGTCGCCAAACTTACGTCACTAGGTATTTTGGTAGTTAGTGGTGTTGTGTTTTCTCACTATCTGAATAGGATAGTATATGAGAAAACAATAACGTGATTCGTAACTCCACTTTGGAATGGAGAGGTGTGGATGAAAAGAATCCACGAAAGAAATGTTGTTATTATAGACCCAAACGGTTATCAATACTCATGACAAGAAAATTTGTCTTAATAATGAAAAAACCGTATGAATCATTATCATACGGTTAGTCATTAATCGCTTTAATATGCTAGTAAACTCTTATTCATGCTCTCATTATACATCCACATCCCTTTCTGTTATCATAAGTGTGCATACTGTCTGTTTTTCACACTTCTAGGGTAAGAAAGGGATGTGAATTTCTGGGGAAACTCAAGGAGAGAAGCCTAATAAAGATCACCTAAGTACACCAACGTGTACAATAATACACATACCTTATCTTTCTGAAAAAGCATTGCAAGTCCTTTCGCAAATTTACTTATGAAGCCTTGCTATAGAGGTTTTCTTTGATATATAGATACTGCTTTAGACGATACATTAACCCCATGTGGACATTCGATCATTCCAAAATAGAGAAGCATCTTAAATCTTTAGATATCCCAGTTCAAGATTTCTATAATAGAATATGAATGAGTGATACACAAGTATATTCTCTGAAAAACGGACATGCTCAACTCACCAAAATAATCTCATTATTAGATATTTGTAATGAGTTTGATCTAGATCCAAGAGACTTCTTTGTAAAGTAATTTTAGTTGATAGAATTTTGATGACAGGTGAATGGTATTGTGTCCACATTGTAATGAAAAGCTAAGAAACAGTTTAAATATATAAATATCGAAAGTTGTAATATAAGTTGTTATTCGTATATATCAATCATGAAACTATTCAGATTCATTAAAACATTATTTCTTCTCATCTACATATATAGCAGTAGTGTCTTTTTGCATACTCAAGCTATGTGAATACAAGCTGATGGAACGATAGAATGAGATTGTGCTATGCACAATGAGATGATGTGAGAGATGGAAATGAAAACAATTCCAGCTGATTCGAATTGTTATGAAAAATGTCTATGAGCATACGATGACTTTTCATCTATTTCATTTGACGAGGTAAAAAACCATATAAAAATATTTGATAACTACTATTCACCTAAGTGATACAACTTAGTAAGTGAAGTTTCTAAAATAAGTGTATATAGCAAGTTAATTGATTGAGGTTGAATATGTTCACCACCATTCCTAGAGAGATATATTAAGATTGTTAAAAAGCTAGAGTAGAGAAGTCTAGATAATTTTATTATTGACGATTTTTTATTACTTTAGTTTTTTGTTATGAAAAAAATACTTCTAGCACTTTGAATGCTAACTAGCTTATTTGTTTTAGCTTGATGTTCATCTACTCCAGATGTAACTTGATGAGCTGTAAATGCGAACTATGAAGAAATAGCTTTATGACACGATGGATGGAGCACAATTCCAGAAACTACTACATTGCCTGCTTGAAAAAGCTATAAATTCATAATCACTCCAGAAGCAAACGGAGTTTGATGTATGTCTACTATCAAGCGAGAATGAACACAATGATGAGATATAGTAGCTGAATGAAGACCAGTAGAAATGGTTATTGATAATGCTCAACCTTGAACATATAATTTTGTATGTAGTGGAATGGGTATGAAGCAAGGTAGTATTGTGATACAGGGATAGTTTTATTATTTACTTCTAACTAATGCAAAAACTTATCTGAGGATACTTTGTCCTCCTTATATATTTTCTATGAATCTGATTTATTTCTGGTTCAATAGTTCATTTTACACTTAACCCTTGGAGATTCTGACTTATTTGATTAGTTGGTGGAGTTTTGTTTGCAATCGCAACCTATATACAAGATTTTCGATGAAACAAAGATAAAGATATAACACGAACTCATATACTTTCTCGTGTGCTTACTTGAGTATTTCTCTCAATTTGATTAGGTATGATTTCAGGTTCAATACAACATTTTGACGAAATTACTTATGAAGCATTGTGGTATATACCAATTTGAACATCTCTTTCATTAGTGTCACGATGGTTGCAAGAAAAAGAACTTCGTAAATGAATATCAGTTCTTACTTGGATGTGAGTAATTGTTTGATTAACTCTGTTAAGTATTGTTGTTTCTGGATATATTCAAGAAAAGATGTTTCCTAATTGACCAGTATGAAGTCATCATCCAGAATGAGAATGACTTGAGTCACATCCTCATTGAACTACTTTCACGCCTAGAGAATGAGCTTTAACTCGTAGTGATTTTACCAATGACGAGAAGCTCAATATACATATGTGTCTTATGTGATGATGAGAGTGATGTGATATAATCAAAGACACAAACAACAAAGAAACTTATGCTGACGCTATCCAAGAACAATGTGAAATAATGCCGTGAATGGAAGACTGTAATATATACTTCTGAACAGAATCTGAATGACCAGACCTATGAGAAGAGTTTGATACACAAGCATTACTAGAATATGAATCAAAAAAAGAGCAAGAAATCGTTGAGCTTGCTGATGGAGATAGCTATGCAATAAGTTTGGATAACATCGCTACCACACTTGATGGAAAAGAAGTAAGAATGATGTGATATAACGGCTCTATTCCTTGACCTTTGATTAAGATACAGCAATGAGCAAGAATAAACTTAACTGTGACCAATAATATTGCTGATATTGAAAGTACAGTACATCATCATTGACTTAGATGAAAGGACACAGAAGATTGAGTACCCCAAAGTATGTGAGGATTTGACGTGCCTATCAAAAAATGAGAATCAATTACGTATGCACTAGAGTTTCCAGACCCTTGAATATATTGGTATCATCCTCACGTGAGAGAGGATTTACAGCAAGAACTTGGAATGTATGGAAATTATCTCGTTACTCCAACAGATGATTCATATCGAAATGAAGTTGATGGTGAACAAGTATTGATACTAGATGATATTCAGATGGATGAAGATGGTATTGCACCATTTTATGAAGAGAGAATCAATCAAACAATTATGTGAAGATTTTGAAATACGTATCTTGTGAATGGTTCTGAAGACTACAAATTGAATCTAACTCAATGACAAACAACTAGACTCTATATCACTAACTCAGCTAATGTAAGAGCTTTTAATGTAAGTATTCCTTGAGTACAGATGAAGCTAGTTTGAGGAGATTTGTGAGCATATGAAAAAGAATCTTTTATTGATAACCTACTTATAGCTCCAGCAGAGAGGTATGTTGTAGAGGTGTCACCAAGCAAGTCTTGAGAGTTTAGTTTAGAATATAAGAATCCAGTCTTTACGAAATCTTTAGCTAGAGTACTAGTAGAAGAGAATAGCAATGAGAGCGATTCTTCGAAGACTTTTGATTCTCTTAGAAATGTTAATCAAGTGACATCAGACATAGATTCGTATAGAGAATACTTTGATAAACCTGTGGATAGAACTCTCAGACTTGATATGACGCTCAATGGTAAGACGAAAGATGACTTATCTCTTAAAATGCAACATACAAACGATTGAACAACTGCGACATTATGATGACTTGAGTATAAGCTATGAATAATGGAATGGATAGATGAGATGTTTGAGATGAATGTTGTATCTACTGACGAAACAACCAAACGACAACTCATAGATGAAGAAACAGGAAAGATAAGTATGATGATAGATGATTGGAAGTTTACTCAATGAGATGTAGTTAAAGTTCGTATTGTTAATGACTGAGAATGATTACATCCTATGCAACATCCAATACACTTCCATTGACAGAGATTTCTTGTCTTAGAAAAAGATTGAGTAAAGAATGAAAATCTCGTATGGAAAGATACTGTTCTTACATTACCTTGAGAGACAACTGATATACTTATTGATATGTCCAATCCTTGAAAGCGAATGGCTCATTGTCATATAGCAGAGCACAACGAATCATGAATGATGCTCAATTTTGAGGTTTCATCTAAAACTTCTTAAAGAAGAGTAGTGTTCTGCGTCGCTTTTACTTAGAAAAAGTATAGCAGAACATAATGAGAGTGGCATGATGTTGAACTTTGAGGTGCAAAAGGAGTAGGTATACACACAAAAACACGCAGACTTACTTTTTTAGCTTAAAAGTTTGCACAAAAATAACCAATAAATGTACAGACTTGCAATTCAGTCTAACAAGCATATAGAATAAGAGATTCGTACAGATATGGATGGAAAGAACCACAGAGGAAAACTGTGGATTTTTTCATTATCCAAAACACCATGCGTTTATGATGTAAGATCTTCTTGGGAATTGTAGTTTTTTTGCTCTTGTTAGCATTACAACTCCTGATCGACCGACTCGCTCTGTAAGAGTATATCAACCGATGATATGCTTAATTTTTGCTATTGTGTGTAATGCACAAAGCACTTCTTTCTTAGAAACATAAAACCATTTAGCACCTAAACCATGCAACTATGAAATTCACAAATCTGTACATAGACATCATAGCTCTAATAAAGACCAAGCATGATATAAGTCTATGTTTTGAATCAAGACAAACAAAGAAAGACTCCTGAGATACATTCACCAACCAAACACATATTTTCATCAATGATGATAGTATGAAACAAGTCCTTCTCCTAGAGTGCTATAACGATGACGATCCTAATGAGCGAAAGAGGATAACAAAAGATATGAGGATGCTAGAAAGAAAGTTAGGAAGTTCTAAGAAATCTGAGATTGAAAGATTCAAACCATACTTGAACGTCTACAAAACTCTCATAGATCGATCAAAACAACATAAGAGTAAGGTATTCAAGATGGTACTCCTGCAACTGAATAAATACCAAACAGCATGGAGTCTGGAAGACCTAAATGAGTCTCAACAAGAAGCACGCTTAATGTATGTAGATGAAGACCAAAAAGAAAGCTTCTATCACCTCTGAAAAACTGTAGAGAAGATCATCAACGGAAAGAAAACAGAAATAGAAGAAGATAACAAAATGGACATAATCAACTAAATACAAAAACACATACATCATCTTTACCATTAAAAATTACCCATGATAGATACACAAATAGCTCCAAAGCTAAAAATCATACAGGCAACAATAACTGACCTGATACCTTATGCATTCAACAATAAAGACCATACCAAAACAGTCCGATCAATCATGGAGAGTATAGAGCAAAACTGATTCTACAATCCCATACAGATCAACGAAGATAACATCATTATCAACGGTCATGGAAGACGACTAGCATTGAAGAAACTCTGATATCAAACTATCCCAGCGATAGTAATCAGTTGAATGCCTGAAGAACAACAAAAGCTATGCAGGGTCATCGATAACCTAACTGCAAGCTACAGCAAATACGATATGGAAAACCTTACCAAAGAAATAGAGGACAGTCCTGATGAGTTTCTCAGAAAGCTTACCAAAGAAGTCTTCAAATGATTTATGTTTATCGATGAAGCCACCAAGGAACTGATTGAAGATGTAGTACCAAACATCAAAAAACTCTGAATCATCAAACAGGGAGATGTCGTCAAGATATGAAACCATACGATCATGTGCTGAGATAGCACCAAGCAAGATGACACAAGAAAACTCATGAACTGAATCAAAGCAGACTGTGTGCGAACAGATCCACCTTACAATATCAATTACAAAGGTCATGCAGAAGCAACAAAAGAGGGGATCATGAATGACAAAATGGACTCAGGAGCATTCAAGCAATTTCTCACAGATGCATTTGCAAATATGATCACCCATACTAAAGCAGAAGCATGAACCTATATCTACCATAACCATAAAGAACAAAGCACCTTCCAAGAAGCATTAGAATGAAGCTGATACGAAATTAAATCTCAAATCATCCGAAATAAACCCTCTCTATGACTCGGTTGAGGACATTATAGACCAAAGCATGAAATCTTTTTCTACTGTGCTAAGAAATGAGAGCAACCTGAGTTCTATGGTGATAGATCGCAAAGTAGTGTCCGAGATATCATGAAAAGCAAAAACGATGCTCAAATGCTGGCAATACTCAGGAAAGCAAAAGAAGCAGAAAAAGAAGGAAAGACAACGATCCGAAGTGTCAGAAGAGATAATGTACAAGAATATATCCACCCAACACAGAAGCCAGTACAGCTGTGCCAGATAGCACTAGCGAATAGCTCCAAAGCAGATGACATCGTACTTGATCTATTCTTGTGATCAGGTGTCACCGTTATCACCTGTGAGAAGCTCAATAGAGTTTGCTATGGTATGGAACTAGATCCACACTTCATAGAAACCATCATCGAAAGATTTGTGCTCTACACAGATCAGAAAGACATAAATATCAACGGAGAGATTAAACCACGAGAAGAGCGAAAGCAATTAGCTAACAAAAATAAGAAAGCAAAACAAGTAAGCACAAATAAAAAGACTGAAACACAAAAGAAGTAAGACATCACTCTTTTATCATCTATTATTCCCATGCAAACCATCACTTACAACCACCTGATTAACAAAAACTTTAGCTCATGATTAGCAAAATTAGCGAACATGAGCAAACTCCCTGCTTCAGAGAAAAGACACCTAGCAGTAGCTATCCTACCAACGATTGAAAAGGAAATGACTGTGTACATCAAACTAGAAAAAGAAATCTTCGATCATCATGAAGACTGAAAAGATGAGCAATGAAAAACTAAATACAAAAAAACAGAGGAGTTAAACAAGAAACTAGACGATCTTCGTGGCACAGTTATAGAATGATTTCCAAGAGCAGTAAAGCTATGACCTGAGATCGAAAAAGATCTAAATGCTACTGATTTGTTTGCTCTAGCACCACTTATCCAACGAATCACACAAGAAGTCGCTACAGAAGAAAATAGTTAGCTTATCTACTAGCTTTACAGGTGTTCTTACCCATAGTGCTAGCTACAAAAAGACTTTATTCTTTATGCACACACTATGAAAACGCAATCAGAAAAAGAAATGAGTAGCTTCAAAGCTCAAATTAGAAATCTGAGAAATAGAATGGAAACAATTCATAAACTTGTCTCCTTGGTCGATTATCAAGTAGAGCTATACGAAAAAGATGCTGATGCTCTCAAAATAGATCAAGTTATACCAGCAGATGAGATAAAGCTTATTGAAGTTCGCTTGCATCATATCACCATGGTGCTTACCTCTGCATTAGATGAGAATCCTTGAACACTAAAGAAAGAGTAATGTACATGTTACTAAAATAAATCAATAAGCGATATGAGAAAAACTCATCGCTTTGCTTTTGTTTCATATATCAAACTCATGATCGACATAACCACGCCATTGTGAAGAATCACCATCATTTGATCGCCATGGATTAAAGATCAGCTTCCAACAAGAGAGTATGTTACGAACCAAGTAAGTGAATCATATAAGTTCAAGATAGCTAGTGAGAAACTTCTCCAACGATTGAGATCACATGATAATCCTAATGATCCAGAAGCGATTATTCCACTTAGATCATTAGATGCTCAGAAGTTTCGAGATCGGTTACATGTACAACTAGATATCTACAAAACAGAAACAGATGATCGTGTGACAGCAAGATCTATCAAGAGTGAAAGAGAAATACTTGTGATGAGAGAATATAATGCATTACAGGGTAAGCGATGATCGGTAGCTAAGATTGCAAGAAAGCTAGATCTGAGCTATGATAAGGTAAGAGAGGTTGTGAGAAAGTATCATAAGAAGAAATAGTCCATCAACTCCTCATGCACATCTTATCTTGTAACCTGTTCTATGCCAAAAAAGAAGCCTAAAAGCACTCAGCAAAGAAAGCAAGAGAAGAAAGAAAAAATCAAGAAAGCACAGGAACAAGCAGGAATTATTATAGAGCCATGAGTTCCTTTGCCTGACAATTATAATGCTGTAGTGTATTTAGATCCCCTTTCTCCTGTCCCCATCTCGAAGCTAGATAAAATAGAGCTTCGAGCATTTTGATTGGATGAAGACACTAAAGATAAACGAAAGAACAGAAGAGGGAAATACAACAAAAATAGGCTCAACTTTATAGAGCAAGATCCAGAGGTTGCACAAATACGCCTTTCCCACGCTAAGACATGTTTGCTATTTGATCTGCCCCTCAAAGATTCCCTTGCTGTAGCTGGTATAAGCGAAAAACAGTACTACAATTTGAAGCAAGAAAAAAACGTAGGACAGGTTTTCGACAAATGGAACAACCATGCAATTAACATGGCAAGAGTGAAAGTGAACATGGCGATCAGATGATGAAATATAAACCTTGCATATAGAATGCTCCTGCAAAGAGATCCAAGATATGATAAGAACACTAATGATGCAGAACCGTACACAAATCAGCTCATCAATCTTTTTCTGAACGTCTCTCAAGATACCAAGGATTTAATTCTTAGCAAATACACATCATGAACACTACCAGCTCCCTGACAGATCAGCAAAAATGAGAAATTAACCTGATGATCGAATCAGCAAGAAGCTCGCTGATTTCTTTCTCCAGATTTATAAAAGAGGACTACCAAGTAGAGCAGTTCCATGAGCTGATCGCTAGTAAACTGGAAGCAGTAGCAAGAGGGGATATCCAATATCTCGCTATCTCTATGCCCCCAAGAAGCTGAAAGAGCAAACTTGCCTGCATTAACTTCCCAGCACGAGTGCTTGGTCGTAACCCATACATCAAGTTTGTGATCACTTGATACGGTCAGGAACTCGTCAATGAGTTCTCAAGAGAAACAAGACAGATCGTACAAAGTGAAAAATATAAAGCACTCTTTGGGCTTCAAATAGATACCAAGCAACTCACGGATGAAGAGATTATGGAGCGAGCTCAAAAGGAACTCATAAAGCTTTGAGTAAATCCACATGAAGTCCAACTAGATACAGAAAAAATAACTCATCGGAGAACATTCAGAAAATCAGATATCAAAGAAAATCCTGACAGATCAGGATACTACCATGCTGTGTGAGTCTGATGATGACTGACCTGATATTGATTCGATATCGGTATTATTGATGATCCAGTAAAGAATAGAGAAGAAGCAGAAAGTACTGTTTATAGAGAGAAGATACGAAATCGATATAGCTCTGTCTTCAATACAAGACAGATGAACCAAAAATCAGCAACTATCCTGATCATGACGAGATGGCATAGCGATGACTTGAGATGAAGACTACAAAGAATCAATGAGGAAATGAGAAAAAAATGATTAGATATTGAATACCCAGATCGACACACAATAGATATCCCAGCACTCACTCCAAACCCAAGAGAAGAGCAGGATGGAACAGAGAAAAGTAAACGATGAAGCTTTCGACCTAGCAGATTTGATGTAGACTATCTCCTGAGGAAGAAGTACGAGATAGGTGTGAGAGATTTTGAAGCTTTGTATCAGCAAGACCCAATCGCTTCTATGGGAGCGATCTTCAAACCCCAAGATTTCAAGTATGCAAAACTGAGTGATTTCGAGGACTTCTGATGAAAAGAACCAAAATATAGAAAGGATCACATGGAGATGCGAGCATTTATCGATCCAGCTTTTTCTACAGACAAGAGTAGTGATGATGCATCCATAGCCATCATGTGAAGACACAAAATCACAAACGATAGGTTCTTGTTTGATCTATACAGCGATGTATCTGCTCCATCAGTCACAATAGACTACCTGTTCATGATGCTGAGTAAGCGACAAAATAGATGATTCAACTTCGAATGAGTGAGTTGTGAGTATGTGACGATCAACAACGATCAAGTAAGATTCTACGAGGAGATCAAGCATCAGATGAGTCTTCGTAATGAGTTCTACCCATTGTATAAACGGAAGCCAAAAGGGAAGAAAGATGATAGAATTAAGTTCTCCCTCGAGCCGATCATAGCAAACCACAAGTTGTTCTTCTTGGAAGATCAAATACCACACGATCAGATGGCAAAGCTCCTGAAACAATTGCAAGAATTCCCTGAAACGGATAAGAAAGATGTGATCGATGTCCTGAGCCAATGACAGATTGTCTGGAGAGATAGAGGAGTGAAAAGAAGTGATGTAGAACCATCAAAAAACAGAACATTCTTCAATCCCCTGACTGGAGAACGTGTCAGTGTGAAGTGATCCTGAAAGCGTACCAAATTCTAGAGTATTTTGACCAAATGATTAGAATGCAATCAGTCTATCATTTCTAGATGTGTCAGCACCTTCCATCACGCTCAGGTAGCTGGCACATCTAGAGGTGCTGGATATCAATCCAAGCAATTCTAAGCAACAAACGATACAACTACCAAAAACACCAAGAGCAATACTCATCATAGAATGAAATTGCATCCAAATCTTTTCCGCTCTTGCTGAACTAACCAATCATAGTCATGTCTTACGAGATGTGGCTTATTTTTGTTTTTCTTGAAAGAGTTATTCATGTATGCAAAAAGTGAGGAACTAAAATAAATAAAGCAATAGCAAAATAGCAACTGATAACCAAAAAGTATAGGTGATCAATCGTGCTGTCTTGTATCTAGCTTCATGAGCAAGTCAAATAGAAAAATGAAGTGCTAATGGTCTAATGAGAAGAAGTCTATAGAGTAAGCTATTTATAGATTGTATGAAGTGTCAAAACCCTCATTCAACTTCTTCTTATGTATTGTTTTTTTCATAAGTCACTTATATGTATGCATAAAATGCTGTTATTTTTGACTATTTGATAAGATATTGATAATATCAATCATATAATTACATATAGAAAATACCATGAAAAAATTATTAGCTTTGTTCACAACATTATTCTATCTAATCACCAGCAGTACGCTTGTGCATAGTTTTTGTGCTAAAGCACATTTAGAAGATACTCTGACAGAACATTCATGCTGTGATGAAGAATCAAAAGATTGTTTTGATAACTGTATGTCGTCTTTTAGTGATACAGTAACACCAACTTATGAGTTTACCAAAAAATCTACTAATGATGTTGATTTCTGATTGCAGGTAAGAGTTTTTAAGAATACAACATTACTAAATACACAAAATTATTTTCTAACAGAATTTGTATACGATCCAACTTGGCAGTGGAATTATGTTTGAGTAACAAAAAAGGTAGAATAGTTTAAAGATTCGCTTATATCATGTTTAATTAAAAATATGATTAATGAATTTTTGTTTTACTCTTTTTTTTGATAATTATGAATAATCAAACCATATCAACAATTGCATTAGTCTTGTCTATACTTGCACTAGTTCTAGGATTTACATGAAAGTATTGAGGTACTCAAGTCGCTCAAGCACCAAGTAATATAGTTGCTCCCCAGCCAGCACCAAGCCCAGCACCTCAGCCTACTCCTGCACCACAACCAACCCCAGCTCCAGCTCCAGCTAATGTAAAAGTAGCTCAAGCTGATTATGATAAATTTTTAGAGTGAGCTTATGTGCAATGAAATAAGGATGCTAAAGTTACTGTTATAGAATTTTCTGATGTACAGTGTCCTTTCTGTCAAAGACATACAAATAATGGTACATTGGATCAGGTAGTAGAAAAATATTGAGATGATGTTAATGTAATGTTTGCTCACTTCCCTCTTGGTTTTCATCAGAATGCTCAGAAGGCTTGAGAAGCAATCGAATGTGCTGGAAAAATATGATGAGAAGAATGATTCTTTGCGATGAAGAAAGCGTACTTTGCTAAATGATGAGATTCAAATATGGATTTAGCTAGAGAGTCTGCTGAAGAAGCTTGATTAGATGCAGATGCAGTAATGGGTTGTGTAGATTGAGGCGAATTTGCTCAAAAAGTTAAAGATCAGATGGCGTTTGGTCAAGGATTATGAGTTACTTGAACTCCATGAAATATTGTAATAAACAATGAAACTCTAGAGACAACTAAGGTTTCATGAGCAGTACCTGCAACAGCTTTTGATGCTTCTATCTCATGATATCTACAATAAAAATATGAGTATATGAAAAAAACAATATCTGGAGAATATGCTATTAGTACTTAGATCCCCACAATCTCTCCTATGATGAATCATTGCATGATTCATTGTAGGTGTATTGTGACGGTATTTTATGGATTTTGATCTCATTATTTGAAATCAATGACATACCGTAGCATACACTGAATTTATTCTTTTTTTGGTGTTCGTCGTGCTCTTTGGTCTTTTTGTGTCAATTTCGATATATAAAGTACTATATTTTAGGTCTGGAGATGTAACTCAGATATGACTATGATGAGTTGGATGATTTCTTTCTCTGTTAGTGGTGTGATGTCCAGCATGTAGTATTACATTTGCATCGTATATCTGACTTGCTTCAATGTTAAGTCTTCTTCCTTATAATGGATTGGAACTTAAAGTAATTTGAATTCTCTTTCTTTTGTACTCTTGTTTCGCATCACTGCGTACATTGCAGACTTGTATCTTACAAGAAAAGACATGATCTTGATATGATATTCAGTATCTAATTAGATTGTGAGTCATTTTTTTGTGACTTCTCATATGCATCCGAGCGTTACTGGATTAATGCATGCAAAACAAATAATTTTAATTAATAATTTTATTATATGAATCGCCAAGTATACATACTTATCTTGGCTCAAGCAATAATAGCTACTCTTTGATCTTTGTATTACTGATGGTTTTGAGATCCGATACTTAATCTACAATCTTCTGAATTCTTTTTGAGATCAAATTGATTAACTCCTTGTGAGATGTGTTGGTTTGCAAGAATTCTTATGTATCCAATTGTGATAATAGTATGATCTTGATTCTTAAAAAGAAGTTTCAATACGCTTTCAGTACTTATTCTGTCATGATTGTGAATTATACTTGAGTCATATCAATATCGATTTCAAATGACGAAATCAAATAGTGAAATAAAGTCAGTAATATGTTGAGTATGAGAACAAGCATCTTGTGCTGCAACTGACGTTATATACGGATGATTTATTACAATTCCGTTCTTGTGTTTAGTGGCATTCGTTGTCATCTTTATAGGAACGTTATATTTACACAAAAACAAATAATTTTATTTACAAACTTTGTACAATGAAAAAAACAGTCTACGTTCAATGAATGGATTGTGTCTCTTGTGAAACGGTACTCAAGGATTCTCTTGATGCAGTACCAAGCATTAAAGTGCTTGCTCTGACTCATAAGACATGAAAAATGACAATAGAATATAAGTCTAAAAACGATCTTAAAAAATTAAAGCAAATTTTAAGTGACCATGATTATTCACTTATAGAAGAACATGAATATCAAAAATCTTCTTCAAAAAGCAGTAATTCAAAACGATTAGAACAATTCGCTATATGATGATGAATACTTGCACTATTGCGAGCATCGACTCAGATAGATCTTACTCAATATATCTGAGATTATTGACCTACGATGTGATTATGAGTTGCATTTCTTGTATGACTTGTAGCATGTGGTTCTAGTTGTCTTGCCGTGACGTGATGAATTATAGTGAGCTATGTTGAAGCATTAGAAGATAAAAACTGGTATCATCTCGTGAAAGTCCAATGATTATTTCATGCGTGAAGAATGCTTGCATTTGTATGATGATGAGCATTACTCTGATATCTTGGTCAAACGATTCAGATATCTCAATCAGTGAATGCTATCATGATGATGATAGTATGAATTATACTTGCGTATGTCTGACTACAGATATTCGGTATCGTTCCTAGTATTACGAAACGATGATTTCATCTTCCGTGATGAGCAGAAAAAATGATTAAAAAGTTCAACGATCCAAAATACGCCTTGCTAGTGTGAGCATTGACGTTCTTTTTGCCATGCTGATTCACTCAAAGTATGCAGTTATTTGCTATGCAAACTGGATCAGCTCGACAGTGAGCATTAATGCTAGGAGCATACTGACTCTGAACTGTACCACTTTTGTTATGATTGTGACTGAGTGCAGGGTACTTTAAGGCAAAAATGAAAATGTTCAATAAAGTGATAGCTTGACTTCTTGTTGCTTTTGGACTAATTACGTTTGCAAATGGATGGAATGCCTCTCAATGAACTCTTTCTACTGTAACAGCTCAGTGACAAGTGCAAGGACAGGTAGAGCAACTTGCTCGATCTCATCTTTGAAATGCTCTTGAACCAAAAGACATATTAGTCTCAAAAGACAAAAGTTACAACATTACGATAAATCCTTCTATGAATGGTATTTGATGTAAGTCATTCATTAACTTGCCTGATGGCACTAACCATCCAGTAAGACAAGGACAGCCTATAACCTTCGCATTTAATCCTGTTGAAGCAGGTACATATAAACTTAATTGCAATTCATGATCTCCTCATTGAAGTATTGTTGTGCAATAGATTTTTAATTTCCTAACAGTTTTATGATGAAAGAAATATTTCCAATACAGGGAATTGATTGTGTCTCATGTGCAACAATCGTTAAAAACAAATCATTGGAAATGCAATGAATACAATGATGTTATGTTGATGTAGAAAACAGAACTGTTGAGTACGAATATGACGAAAATATAACATCTCCAAAGAACATTAATAAAGAATTAAGCAAGCTTTGATATAATCTAGTATTAGCAAATGATGGGAAAAAAGAAGATACTGACAATGATTGACGATCAGTAGAATATCGCAATCTTATGATATCAATACCACTGGTTATCATGTGATTGGTAGATATGTTTTGGATGATTGGTGCTGGTCAATGATGGCGAGAACCTATGTCAGAACCATTACATAAGTTCTTCCGTAATTTCTTGTTGGCAAGTGCAACAATCATGCTCTTTTTTGTATGACAGAAGTACCTTCAAGCAGTACGAAGATATTTCCGTTATTGAGTGGTTAGTATGGATACGCTTGTTTGAATAGGTACGTGAGTAGCATTTCTGTATAGTTTTATAGTAGATTCTTTCTCAGAGCCACTTTCTAAGTACATTGATTCATCAATGGTCTACTACGAAGCTGTAGTTGTTGTTATAGGATTTATTTCATTATGAAAGTATCTAGAACATCGCACGATGACTCAATCTGGTCAGGCAATCAAAGCTTTACTTAATTTGCAGGCGAAGAAAGCAATTCGTATCAACGCAGATGGTACTGAAGTTGAAATAGATGTAGAAGAACTTCGTACATGAGATAGTATTCGTATTAAATCCTGAGAAAAAGTACCATTGGACTGTGTGATACAGACTTGATCTGCTGATATAGACGAGTCAATGATTACCTGAGAGTCACTCCCAGTGACGAAGCAGGTATGAGATCAGATTATTTGATGAACAGTAAATATCAACTGATCACTTGTAGCAACGATAACAGCAACAAGCTCTGAATGATATTTAGCTAAGATTGTTGATGTGGTAACTGTGGCTCAACAGTCCAGACCTGCTATTCAAGCATTAGTGGATCGTATAATGAAACGATTTATTCCATTAGTTTTGTGTATTGCTATTTGATCTGCTTTGGTATGGCTTTTCTTTGGTCAAGCTCGAGTATGAGATAAATATATTAGTATAGCTGTTGCGTCATTTATTTGAGTGCTGGTAATAGCTTGTCCATGTGGTATATGACTTGCGACACCAATGGCAGTTACTACCTGAGTCTGACATCTAGCAAAGAACTGAATTCTTTGTAAGGATGCAAGATGATTACTTAAACTGAGAAAGGCGAAAAGTTTTATCTTTGATAAGACCTGAACACTTACGGAATGAAAACCACGTGTCCTTGCAGAACAATACTATGGAGATGAAAAAACAATAAAAAATATACTGTATGCGATTGAGTCTGAAGCGAATCATCCACTTGCTACTGCCGTAACAGATCACTTGAAAGAGAGTGTAAAGAACGTCCCTACAGTAGATGAATTTACCACTCTTATTGGATCGTGAGTTTCTGGTAAGATATGAGATATTACCTATACGATAGCTAGTCCAAAACGAGCAATAAACAACTGATATGACATTGATAATGAATTAGTCGAATCATATAGTACACAAGCAATGACTCCGATCTGTCTTGTAGATGGTAAAGATATTCTAGCTGTTCTGTGATTGGCAGATACCCTTAAACCTGAAGCAATAGCGACAGTAAAAGAAATACAAAATCAGTGAAAAGAAGCAATTATTATTAGTGGAGATCATTCTAATGTGGTAGAATCAATTGCTAAGCAACTGTGAGTTACAAAACGACATGCTGAAGTGTCTCCTGAAGATAAAGCAGATCTAGTGCAATCGATTAGTAAAAAAATTACTGCTCCAGCAAATGCTCATTGTCATGATTGATGTTGTGATGACGATCATTGAGGAACAGAACAAGAAATAAAAAATGATAATTTTGTCGTAATGATCGGTGATGGAATTAATGACGCTCCTGCGTTAGCACAGTCTGATGTGTGAATAGCAATGAGTACATGAACAGATATTGCAATAGAATCAGCTGACATGACTCTTTTACACTGAGATATATCCAAGGTATTAAAAGCAATAAAAATTAGTAAATTAACTCATAGTGCAATAATACAAAATCTCCTATGGGCATTCTCATATAATATAATATGAATCCCACTTGCTGCATGAGCATTTTATCTTCCATTCTGAGTATTACTCAATCCAGCATTTGAATGAGCTGCTATGGCGATGAGTGATCTAGCCGTAATTGGTAATAGTATAAGATTACAAAAGAAAAAAATCTAAATTATCTGACTCTACATTTGTAGAGTCTTTTTCCTTCCAAAAAAAACCCATATTTCATAAGAAGTTCGATGACCTCTTGTCTAAAGAATCCGAAATAAATCAGAAGATAGAAAAGATCAACAAAATGATTACTAGTATATCATTGGTGCCTATAAATACTATCAGTGAAGATACAAGGCTATCGATAAGCGTTCGCGTATATATAGTTTTTGTGAGATAGAGATCGAGGGAAAACAAATCTCTGAACGTTGTTTTATTGCAGAATCAAGGTTGCATTTTTAATTTCTGAAAAATAATTCCATGACTTACCATAAATAATAGACCAGCTTGTGCATGAGAGAGCTGTGAGATCTAATGATTTAGACGATAAATTTCTTCCTGCTTCTCACTAGCTTTTCCTAACTTCTTCCATATGTGTGTGCTTGCAAAAGCATTTACTTGTAAACCACACTATGGCAGAAAGTTATTCATGACCAGTAATCACAGATGATCCTGATTATCTTCAGACTTCAGCATTGTATGCAGTCAGGAGCGAGATCTCACTTAGATGAATAGTCCCAGAGATCAAGAAATGATTGGATACTGAGTATATCCAGATAGGAGATCTAAAGATCTTTGTGGGGTACTGTATCATGAACGATCACAATCCAAAAAAGCAATTGATCTCTCTGCCAATAGGTAAGCGTCATGCATGTGTCTTATGTCTTAGGTATTGAATTCAACAATGATTTCTTCTTCTCACACCTCAACGGTTGGAGATTTTTTTTGAAGATGGGCATGTTACACAAAAATATGGTCGTTATTTTTTGCGTCTCCAATTTCTTGCTAATAAAGACATTATACTCGATGATCAACTGCCTCTGAATAAGTTTCTGGAGATGTGGCAGATGTTGTTGATGCCGTATCTTGAAGACTAATAATTCTGTCCTTTTACATTTGGTTTTTGACGTTGTTTCGATATAGATACTATGGTAATTCATAAATAAAAAATCATGTCATATATAAACGCAAAATACTTTGCATATCAGCTTACATTACAACATCCTCAAAGAGATCTATGAGTAGATAGATTGTGAATTTCCTTATTGAACGCAACTATAGATATGAATCCTCATCAGATAGATGGGGCTTTGTTTTATTTTGATAATCCTCTTTCTAGGGGAGTGATATTGGCTGATGAAGTATGACTGTGAAAGACTATTGAAGCATGAATTATACTCTGCCAGCTTCGGTCAGAGATGAAGAGGAGAATCCTTCTTGTCGTTCCTGCCACGCTTAGAAAACAACGAATCAATGAGCTCCATGAGAAATTTCACCTCCCTGCAAAAATCATTGATGGTCAAGTGTATAGACAGATGAAACAGGATGGTATTGAAAATCCTTTTGACCAAGATGCAGTGATAGTGTGTTCATATGATATGTGAGCAAAAAAAGATACAGAGAATCGACCATACGGATCGGATATAGATGATATACAGCGAGATGTTATTGTGTTTGATGAAGCTCATAAACTGAGAAATGTATATAGGGATCTTAGTAGTGACCTAGATGATTTTCTAGATCTTGATGATGCATATGATGCTGATGGAAACAGAAAAGAATCTATGGCAAAGAGGCTCTATGATAGATTTTTCGATACAAAAAAGATACTCCTTACGGCAACACCTTTGCAAAATTCACTCTTGGAACTGTTTGGGATGATGAGTTTTGTAGATCCATATGCGTTTTGAGATCTTGATAGTTTCAAAGAACAATTTGTCTGACAGTCAGTAGCTCCAGAAGCATTGCTAGAATTGAAAGAAAGAATACAGCCGTTTTTCCATAGAACACTGAGAAGACAAGTTTCTGATCAGATTAAATATACAAAAAGAATTCCTCATACAATAGAGTACGAACGATCAGATCAGGAAAGAGAATTTTATGAGATGGTAAGTGATTTTCTGAGGACTTGTCCTCTGTTTCAGTCCAATGGATGAAGAGTGAATTACCTTGTCGTTCTTGTGTACTGGAAACTTCTTGCTTCATCTGTGCCTGCGATACTATGAACCATGAGAAAATTGCATTGAAGACTAAAAAAGGAAAAGTATGAAATCGAGAACAGTAAGAGAGTCCAAGAACCAGATAATGCAGATGCAGAAGTTATTGAGGATGAAGATATACTCGAAACATACAAAGAAGAAGCAGAAGAACTTAGTATTGAACTCACAAGTTGAATAACAAACACCATAGACGATGCAACGATCAAAGACCTAGAAAGATATATTATAGAGGTAGAGAGATACATCTCTCTATGAGAATCTATTACTGAAGACAATAAGGCTAAGGCGTTGCTCAATGCAATGGATGTAGCATATCAAGAACTAGATAAACTATGAGCAAAAAGAAAAGTACTAATTTTTACAGAGTCTAGAAGAACGCAAGATTATCTCTATGAGTACTTACAAAGTAATGGTTTTGAAAATAAAGTAATCTGTTTCAACGGAACAAATAATTCACCTGAGACGAGAATGATCTACCAAGATCGAAAAAAAGAATTTGAATGAACAAGATATTTTTCTTGATCAACATCTTCTGATACAAGAGCTGCTCTTGTTGAACATTTTAGAAATGATGCAGAAATACTTATAGCTACTGAGAGTGCAAGTGAGTGAATAAACTTACAATTTTGTAGTCTTTTGATAAATTATGATCTTCCTTGGAATCCTCAGAGAGTAGAGCAGAGGATCTGAAGATGTCACAGATATGGACAAGAATTTGATGTGTTTGTCATGAATCTGATAAATACCGAAAATAGAGCTGATGAAAGAGTGTATGAGTTACTTACGACCAAGTTCAGTCTTTTTGATTGATTGTTTGGTGCTAGTGATGATATACTTGGGGCAGTAGAGAGTGGTACAGATATAGAAAAGAAGATCTTTGATATCTATCAGACATGTAGAAGTAAGGATGAGATTGATGACGCTTTTGATGAATTGCAGGTAGCAAAAAAAGAGCAGGTGGAGACAAAGATACACCAGACAAAACAAAAAATAATAAACCGTCTCGATGAAGATGTTGCGAGGAGGTTGAAAGATAAAAAAGAGAAATCTGAACTCATGCTTAATGAGTTACAAATTGCACTCTTTCAACTTGTGAGTCTGGTTCTTTGAGAGAGCGTAGATGTATTTGATGCTAGTGTAAGGGTGCATGCGAGAAATGATATGTTCCCAGATGGCACCTATGGATTTGATACAGCAACAAATGACTATCTTCTGAGAACCAATGATTCTCTAGGAGAATATGTAACTAATCAAGCAAAACAATATGCTATATCACCACAAGAAATCACCTTTGATGTCGGTACTCATCTATCAAGAATAAGTGTATTAGAACCATTACAATGAATATCTTGATGGATGCAGGTGCAATGTCTCACAATACATGCATATACTGATGAGCAATATCTGCTCCATTCATGCATTACTGATACTGGAGAGGTGGTTGATGAAGAAACTGCAAGCAAAATGTTACGTGTCTTGTGAAATCAAACGAATAATGAGGTAACGATTCCTGAAGATATGTCTTGATTGATTCAAAAAAGAAGTAAAGAACTAAGCTCTCGGATCAAAGATCAGTCTAGACTACAAAACGAGAAGCATTTTGATACTGCAATGGATACCTTGGATAATCGAGCTGAAGACTTGAAGAAAAGCTTGGAAAAGCAACAGAAGAAGTTGAAGATTGATATCAGACAACTCAAAAAAGATGTAAAAGCGAGTACACCAACATTACAAGAAAAGATAGCTTTACAGCGTAAAATCAAGAATAAGGAGAAGAAGCTTTCTCAACTCAGAAGAGAGCTCCATCAGCTGGAAGATCAGATAGAAGAAAAGAAAGATACGCTTATTGATGATATTGAGAGTAGACTTGATGCTAACTCCAAAGTAGAGGAATTGTTTACGATCAGGTGGCATGTGGTATAGACCAATTTGCCAGACTTGGGAAAATGGTCACTATTTTAGTTTATATGGTTCATATGAAAAAAACAATCCAAGCAAAGTGAGTAGATATTGTCCTGTATACCAAGAACGAAAGTGACTATATATCACTTACAGATATTGCAAGATATAAAAATGCTGAACATCCAGCTGATGTGGTAAAAAATCGATTAAGAACACGTAATACGATAGAGTTTCTTGGTATTTGGGAGCAAATAAACAATGTAGACTTTAAACTGGTCGAATTCGACCAGTTTAAAGATGAAGCATGATCCAATGCTTTTGTAATGACTCCACAGAAACGAATAAGGGAGACGAATGCAATATGATTCATATCAAAATCATGAAGATGATGAGGTACGTATGCTCATAAAGATATTGCTTTCAAATTTGCTAGCTGGATATCACCAGAATTTGAGCTATATATCATTAAAGATTACCAAAGACTCAAGCAGGTAGAAGAATACAAGCAGGCAGTATGACGAGATGCTAAGAGAATGATTGCAAGCATGAACTATAAGATACAGACAGATGCTATAGAAACATTTCTGATACCATCGTTGACAGATTTTCAACAGAAGTATGCCTATGCTAATGAAGCAGACATGCTAAATTTGATTGTTCGATGACAGACTGCCAAAGAGCGAAGAGAAAAAGAACCAGAGTTGGCAAAAAAATCAAATATGAGAGATCATGCTCATGTAGTAGATCTTGTGATCTTGGCAAACTTAGAGAGTTTTAATGCAAAGTATATAGAAGAGGGACTTGCCAAAGATGAGAGGTATGAAATACTAGCACAGATTGCAATAACCCAAAAGAAGTCCTTACTAGAGCAGTATGCTCACCTTGAGGACATAAAGAAGCTGGAAGAGTAGTAAACAAAAAACCCTTACATCCGAAGACAAGGGTTTACTACTCCGAAGAGCTACATCTGAGTGATCTTACTATACGGAAAATTACACCAAAAGATAACTTTTAACAAGGAAAGTATCGCTTCATGATAAAAATATTGTTGAGATCTTAAAGGTGTCGAATTCGATATCTTTAGCTTAAAGAAATAATTTATATATTTAAATCAGTAAACTTATGAGCTCAGTAATAATTGAATTACAAAAAGAGGTTCTAGATTCTACAAAGTCTGTATTAGACTTGATGAGAAAAGCAAAGTTGATTTCAGCAAAACTATGATTAGATGACTTTTCTAATCGGATCAAAAATGAGTTAGACTGATATAAAGATGAGAAATCTGTAGTACCAAACTATAGACAAATTGTATGACAGTCAAAAGCACTAATTATGTATCAATGAAGATGGGTAGATGTTTTGGCTGAAGACGAAAAAATGAATGAGCTCATAACTAAAAGATGATTGTCGCAATCAATTTCTGAACTTGAAGATCTTCTTCAAAATAGATCGCAAGATTGAAGCTTGCAAATGCCATATCCAGCATGGATGCAAATTCAGATGGCTGAAATCTTTTGACACGACAAAAAGTATATCTTAATGATCTCATATACATCACTCGTATGAGTCTTGTCTACAGTGAGAGATATTTTACTTGACCGATCAATGAAATTAGAAAAAGAGTGAATTGTGTGAGAATGAGTAAGCTTTACTGATGATGAAAAAGAAATTGCACAGTCAAATGAGAGTATACATCACTATACTCAGATGAATTTTTATGGAGATGTCTGAACGGTTAATAATGCAGATGAGATACATAATGGATATTCAAGTGATGACTTGGTAAAAATTATTGGAATTTTTGAAAAGTTATGGACATCGATAGATGATTTATGATTAAAAGATGCTCAAAAGAAAGAACTTCAGGAGTCTTTTGATCTAATTAGAGAAGAAAGCTCATGAGAGAATATAGAATCAGGCAAAATAAAGAAAGCAATAAGTAAGACGGTCTGATTTCTAAGTTCTGTTGCTAGCAATGCGATAGCATCTGGAGCAGTAGAAGCATTATCCAATTTCCTTTAATGCTCTAAACTCACATATCTACTTTTACCTATTTATCTCAATCATGAATAACTACTCCCAACTCATATCTATCCTTAAAGAACTTTTCCAGCTTGATCAGACTGATCTAGATTTTGGGATCTATCGTATACTCAATGCAAAGAGCGATGAGATCACAAGTTTTCTGGAAACTAAACTCAAATCAGAGGTGTGAGAGGTACTCAAGCAGTCATCATGATCTGATCAAAGTAAACTCATAGAAGAAATTTCGGATATGAAAATATCTCTTCAAAACGCATGAGTAGATCCAGAAACGTCGCCAAAATATCAAGAACTACATACACAACTCAAAGCTGGTGATTCTTTTGATAGTCTCGAACAAGATGTTTACTCTCATCTGACAAACTTTTTCAAACGCTACTACAAAGATGGAGACTTCATTTCACTCAGAAGATATAAAGCTGACACCTATGCAATCCCTTATGAGTGAGAAGAGGTTAAACTCTATCGAGCAAATCACGATCAATACTATATCAAATCTACAGAGAATCTCAAAAATTATATCTTCACGATCGATAAACAAAAAGTAGTTTTCAGACTCGTGGATGCATCAACCGAGCAGAACAATAACAAAGCGATCAACAACAAAGAGCGTCGTTTCCAACTCCATGAAGAGCAACCATATCTGATGGAAGATGGAACACTCATCATTCAGTTTAGCTATGAGTTGCATGAGAAGAAAACCAAACAAGATACTCTCAATAAACAAGCAATAGAAACACTCCAATCATCACTCCCTACAGATCTCAATACGATTGTTTTTGCTCTGACCCCTACAGAGAAAAATAAGAAAAGAACAATCTTAGAAAAACATCTTAGTGACTTTACAGCTAAGCATAGTTTCGACTATTTTATTCACAAGGATCTTGATGGGTTTCTGAGACGTGAGATGGACTTTTATATCAAGAATGAAGTCTTACATATCGATGATATAGCAAGCACAACAGAATCAAAAATTCTCTCTCAGATAGGAAAAATAAAGGCGATCAAACAAGTTGCAGGAAAACTCATTACCTTTCTATGACAGCTGGAGAATTTTCAAAAGAGACTCTGGGAAAAGAAGAAGTTTGTAACCAATACGCAGTACTGTATCACACTCGACAAGATCCATGAGAAATTCTATCCTGAGATACTAGCAACCCAAGCACAGCTAGATGAGTGGAAAGACTACTATGATGCAGAGATCAAGAGTATCGAAGATCTGAAAGCTGAACCGTTTCTTGTGTTAGATACGATATATTTTTCGGTGAAGTTTAGGGATAAGATACTTGCTACGTTTGATGATATAGATGATGAGTGTAATGGCTTATTGGTAAATAGTGAAAATTGGCAGGCGTTAAATTTGTTGCAGGAGAGATATAGAGGTCAAATAAAATGTATCTATATAGATCCACCATATAATACATGAAGTGATGGATTCATTTATAAAGATAACTTCAATCATAGTTCATGGATTTCTTTTATGGAAGATAGATTAAATGTTGCTTATAATTTATTAACCGAAGATTGAGTCATATATATAAGTATTGATGATAATGAGTTATACAATTTAAAGAAAATCTGTGATAATGTATTCTGAATTGAAAATTTCGTCAATAACAATGCAATAAAAATGTCTAGAGCAACTTGAGTTAAGATGACTCACGAGAGAAAAAAATGAGTAAAATATAAAGAATACTGATTGGTCTATGCAAAAAACAAGAATCTAATAAAAATTAATCCACAGTATGTTGAATCAAATGATATTGATAAAAGATATAACAAATTCATTTTGAAAAATTGAGAAGATGTTTCTACTCGAGAATTGATAAACTTAAAAGATGAAATAAAACGTAGATGAATAGATTTGAAAGAGTTGGAAAAATTCTATATGGATTTTGCTGATTGTATTTCAAGAACTGCACATAATACACAAGACGTGTTTTTAAAAACAAAATGAGTCAAAAAAATAACTAAAGTCGTAACAAGTACATGATTAAATAAATTAGCTTACAATTGAGAAAAGTTGTTAACTTATGATTCTAAATTAAAAATTATAAACTGAGAAAGCAAATTTTGAGAAAACATATGAGATCGACGATATGATATAGTCTCTCATATTAATGATTTATCAAATGAATGATGAATTGATTTACCAAATTGAAAAAAACCAGAGTTTCTCCTGAAAAGAATTATTGAAATGTTTACATCAGAATGAGAGTTTGTTTTAGATTTTTTTGCATGAACATGAACTACTTGAGCTGTTTGCAATAAAATTGATAGAAAATATATAAATATTGATATGTGAGATTATTTTAATAATAAACTTCATAAGCGTATAAAAAACACTTTGAGTTGAGAGCAGAGATGAATTTCAAAATTAGTGAACTGGAAATGAGGTTGAAAAATTAAGTATCTTGTAATGGAATCTTACGAAGACACTCTTAATAACCTGAAACTCTCAATCTCTGATACGCAAAAGTCTCTTCTCACTGCCAATCCAGACCTCAACGAAGAGTATACCCTCAAGTATATGCTCGATATAGAATCTCGTGATAGCCTACTCTCGATCAATGATTTTTGTCATCCGTTTGATTACCAACTTGCTATCACCAAGCACAATGAAACGAAATATACTACCATTGATCTCGTTGAAACCTTCAATTACCTCATCTGACTCAAAGTACACCAACAGTACCGAGCTAAGGATATCAAAGTAGTGATATGATCTACCTTAGATGACCAGAGAGTACTTATTCTTCGAAGAGACCTAGATGTCGTATCAAACGATATGATAGAAGACTACTTCAAAAAACGTGCGTATGAAGTCAAAGATGACTTCGATTTTGATATCATCTACGTCAATGGTGACACGACTCTTGAAAACCTCAGAACAGAAGAAGAGCATCGAAAAGTGCGTATGATAGAGGAAGTGTTCCTAGATACCATGTTCTCAGGATCAGATAGTTTTAGTTTATAATTTTCTAATATGCCAAAGAAAAAACAAGAAGCTAAGCTAGAGAGAAATCTGATCCTAGTATGATATATACTCTCATTGTTTGGTATACAAAACAATGAGCTGTTTGATGAAAAGAAACAACAGTTTGTGTGACTAGAATCGTTAGCATGAAATATAAAGGATTCTCGAAATGAATCAAAGAATGATGATGGAACAAGTAAGTATTATGATAATTTATCTTCACAACTACGTCCCCAAGCAGAAATTACCAAAGACGATCTTCTCAGGTATGATACAAATATCATAAGATATACTAATGAGATATCTCATGGTAGAAAATCACCTATCGTTTGGAAATATTTCCAGTATTTATCCTTACTATTTACTGAGATATATCTGGAAAGATATTGTAAGGATAAAGGAGAATTACTCACTGAGCTCAATGCTTTTTTGTCAAAGTTTCACAATCCGCTTGATGACTCAGTACCAAATCCAGATGAGAGTTTATTTGAGTACTATACACTTGAGGAACTAAGTAAGATAGCATATCGAAGTGCTACAGGATCAGGTAAAACCTTAATAATGCATATCAATATAAAGCAGTACCTCCACTATGCTAAAAAATATAGTCAAAATCATAATAAAATACTTCTTATCACCCCCAATGAGTGACTTACCAAACAGCATAAAAAAGAATTTGAGGTTTCTCAAATATCAGCAGAAATTTTCGAAAAGAATAATACCTGATGATTATTTGCTGGTGCAGGTATCGAGATACTAGAAATTTCAAAATTAGCAGAGCAAGAATGAGATAAATCCGTTGCTGTAGATAGTTTCGGTGAAAATAATATCGTGCTTATTGATGAATGACATCGTGGAGCGTCTTGAGAAGTTTGGAAAAAATATAGAGATCAACTCAGTAACCAGTGATTCGCTTTTGAGTATAGTGCAACATTTGGTCAAGCAATCCATGGAACGAGTAAGAAAAAAGAGAGAGCAAAACTCATGCAAGAGTATGCAAAGGCAATAATTTTTGATTATAGCTATAAGTACTTCTATCATGACGGATACGGAAAAGAGTATAGGATATATAATCTTCCTGACACATGAAGCAAAAACGAAGAGTGAATCGACAGTAAATTCCAGTTTGACTATCTCATCGCATCATTGTTGGTCAATTACCAACAACATCTGGTCTATGAACAACATACAAGCAAAGCACAACAATATAATCTAGCTAAACCATTGCGAGTTTTTGTATGAAGTAGCGTTAATGCCGTAAGAACTGAGAAAGGTAAAAGTGTGTCTGATGTGATTGCGATCATACAATTTTTCGATGCATTGATTCAGCAACGTAAAGATACTATACAGGTAATATCACAGCTTTTAGAAGTGTGACTCGTAGATGCCCTGTGAAAAGATGTATTTGATTGAGCTTTTTCATACATCAAAAAACAATCACTCACTTCAGAATCAATATATAATGATATTCTCCTTAAGCTCTTCCACACGACATCTGATGGGGCTCATTTTTATGTAGACAATCTCAAGTGAATTGATGGAGAGTTAGGATTAAGGGTGGGAAATAATGACTATTTTGGTGTAATCAATGTGTGAGATGCTTCTACATTGTACAAACTCTGTCAAGAACACGAAATTAAATGATTAGATAAAGATTTTTCTGAGTCTCTTTTTCATAACATCAATAAAGCGTGATCTCATATAAATCTTCTTATTTGATCTAAGAAATTTACGGAGTGACGGTCAAGTTGGAGAGTGAGTATGATGTGATTGATGAATATAGGGAGAGGAGAGTGATCACAAATTATACAACTATTTGGTCGTGGGGTGCGTCTCAAGTGATACAACATGAGTCTCAAAAGGTCGTCAAGACTAGATATGAACCAGCAACCAGAAAGTGAAACTCCTGAATATATTCCACTTTTAGAAACTTTGCAAATATTTGGTATTAGAGCTGACTATATGACGACGTTCAAAGAATATCTTGAACGTGAATGACTTGCTTTGAATGACGTAAAGAAAAAGGAGATAAAAATAAAAACACACTCACGCTTCGATGAATCAATGAATTTACACGTACTTAAGAAACAAGACAGTTACTCATTTAAGGATTCGTATAAGTTCTTTTTGAGTCATGATCCTGAGCTTACTCTTAGTCGAAACATAGAACTCGATATGTATCCAAAAATAGACATGATGCAAAGCGATGGAATCACAAAAAAAACACAGGAAGAAAATAAAAATATTGAAATTATAACTCAAGATCATCTTGCATTTCTTGATCGAGATCAAATATCTATATCACTAAAGAAACATAAGGACGAGAAAAGAATGTTTAATCTTTCTATAGATTTCTCTCTTCTTGAAAAGATTATTTTGGATAAGAGTTGGTATACTTTGTACATTCCAAAATGAAAAATATCTACTACTTCGTTTGATAATATATCTAGAATACAAGAAGTAGTTCAAACTCTACTTAAACTTTACATGACCAAATATTATAATACTCATAAATGAAAAGAAGAGGGGAAATATCTTGAAATTACACCAATGACCCAAGCATACTCACAGAAACAATTTATCGATGAGTACACTATTCTAGTAGATGAAAATCAGGAAGAACTTTTGCAGTATATCTTAGATATGAAGAAAACTATCTCCTCTCAAACATTTGAGACAACTACACATAAAACTACTGTTTCTTTTTTGAATATCCCACAGCATTTGTATACACCACTTATTTGGAAAGATGCAAAGAATGAAGCTATAACAATAACTCCGACTCATCTCAATGATGGGGAAAGAAAGTTTCTCATAGATCTTCAAGAATATATAGAGAGTAATATAGATGTGTTTCTAGATAAAAGTATCTACGTGATGAGAAATCAAAGCAAATCATGAATGTGATTCTTTTGATCTCATGGATGATTCTTCCCAGATTTTGTATTGCGAATAGTTGATGGGAGAAAACAGGATATAGTTTTTGTTGACCCTAAATGAATATCTCGTATGTGACTAAAAGATGAAAAGATACAGCTTTTTCAAGAATTAAAGAAAAAAGAAAAGGAATTTGATATAGCATGATTGTCTCTTAACTCCTTTATCATCTCTAATACTTCGTATAGAAGTATGTATGGTCATTGATTAAAGCAGGAATTCCTAGATAACCATATTCTTTTCCAAGAAGATACTTGATATATAGAAAGTTTATTTACTGTAATTGCCTCATAATATGATAACCAAATCCCTCTTTGTAAACTTCACAAGCTCACCACATCTTGCATGGCGATCTCTCCATGATAAGAAATGAGTCTACGCTCAGATACTTGAAGCTAAGTACTGAAGTATGGACTGATTCGCTATATGAGAAGAAGTAGAGCAGGCTGTTCTAAAGCTTCTGGACACAAGAGAGATAGTCAAAATCACTACAGACTGACTAGATTTCTCTAACTGGCATGCGTCATATCACGAAAAGACGATGCAAGCTCTCGATGATAAACCAGCTGTCGTGTATCAGCCATGATTCGTTCATGACGGTCTTTTTTGTAAATGCGATGTCTTGGCACTAAATGAAGAGTGAACCTATGATCTCCTAGAAATCAAAGCTAAGAATTCTGTGAGGAAAAAGACAAAAGATGCCCCACTCCTAGATGATATGAGTGCTGATATCTCGTTCCAAAGCTATGTCCTGACTCATGTATTATGAGATAAATTCTCTGGTAAATGTTTTTTCATGCATCTAAACAAAGAATTTGTAAGAGATGGAGATGTAGACTATGCAGAACTTATAACTTCCGACAATGTGTCTGAAGAACTCATGGCATATGCACAGATAGAACTAATGATAGACAGCATCAAAAAACTCTCTGACATGACAAAAGAACAGCTTGATACTACGTATCCATATAGTGGAGAAGATCATTTGACTTACTTCGGTACACCACAAGAAAAATGATCTGTACGAAATATACCACGCATCTGGAGAAAGCTTCCAGAGCTATACAATGCATGAGTAAAGATGATAGATGATATTACAGATGAACAGGTAATAAGTCTCTTGACCAACAAGAAAGATGAACCAACAGTGCAGTCACGTTATGTACAACTGCGAAAACAATGAGAAAATACAGTGCTTGATGTAGAAGCTGTTCAAGAACAATTGTGAGAACTTAGCTATCCACTCTATTTCTATGACTACGAAACAGTGTCTGTACCAGTGCCAGTATTTCAAAAATCATCACCACGACAGCAAGTAGTCGTGCAATACTCGTGTCACAAAATAGATGCTGATGGAACAATAACTCATACAGAAGCAGTAATTAATAACGGAGAAAATGATAATCTACGTATCATAGACCAACTTATCACTGATCTGAATGAATGAAAAGACTGAACACACATAGTACGATATAAATGATTTGAGAATAGTAGAAATAAAGAACTAGCAGAATTGTATCCACCGTACAAAGAAGCTTTGGAAGCGATAAATGCAAAAACATTCGACCTGATGGAAGTGTTCTCAAAACTGAACTACTTCGATAATCGTTTTGCTGGATCTTCATCTATAAAAAAAGTCTTACCTGTCTTGACTGATATTAGTTATTCTGACCTAGAAGTGAGTAATGGAGGTGTCGCTTCATGACTGCTTTGAAAACTAGCAAAATGAGAAATTGAAGCAACAGAGGAAGAAAAAATCATCACTGATCTTCTAGAGTATTGTAAACAAGATACTTGGGCTATGGTCAGAATATGGGAGGAAGTGAAAAAGAAGCTTTAGATCTTAATGACTATTATGAGTCAGTTTATTCAGTGATATAAAGTCATATGAACAATAGATTGATCTAATCTTCTAAAAGAAGATTGAAGATTTCTTTTTTCTAAGTCAGCATATAAATTGATAAATGTTGATGAAGAAAATTTTACATGCATGGCTGTATTTTGAAATGATGATTATTGAACTATTGTTTCATTTTGAAAAGAATGGAAAATTATCAATCAAAGTTTTTACTGAATTAGTGTCCCAGAGTACGAATCAAATAACGACATTCAGATACTAAAAGACTTTTGAGATTTTGATAGAATCCTGATTAACTACCTTGAATGAGATGATTCTCCATTAAATCTCATGAAACATATGATTAAAGTTCCAACAATTAAAAGACATGAAAAATATTTAGAATGTCTGGAATCAGATGATAGTGAAATAGATAATAACTGGAATGATCTTAGAACTAAAGTTCTTGATAGAGATGATTACTCATGCACAGAGTGTTGAAAAGAATGATCTCTGGATGTTCATCATATCCTTCCAAAGAAAATGTGATGACAAGACGAAATAGATAATCTAATCTCATTGTGTAGAGAGTGTCATGAAGATAAGCACCCATGAATACCTATCTCTAATTATAGAGCTGTAACAAGCTGAAAATTAAGCAAGAAAATTATAGCATTAACAGATGCAATTGAATGATCTAAGACATTAGAAATAAAGTATGAGAAATATCAATGACCTGATAAAATAACAACTAGAAAAATTGAACCTTTTAGATTGTACTATAAGGAATGAAAACAATATGTAGAAGCATTTTGTTTACTCAGATGAGCAGACAGACACTTTAGGATAAGTCGTATAAAGAGAATCAATAACATTTAATGTCAAATCACTATGCACCAAATAAGCTGAGTTTCAGAAAGAGATACAGACTTACTGCTGGTAGAAGCGATATCTTCTAGACCTGATTTTTGTAATTTCTTGCTTGAGAGTATATGATACTCAGGGTATATCTGATGAAAACTCATATTTATCTGAAGATCAGTAACCCAATCAATATGAGAATCAGATGTAGAGCTCTTAATTGAAAAGAATAAAAACATTTTATGTGTGATGATTGAGAATAAGATCAATGCAAGCTTCCAGCCACAGCAAGATGAGAGATATAGACTCCGTGGAGAAAATAGAGTAAAGGAGTGATCTTGTCATGAATTTCACTCAGTTCTCTTTGCCCCAGAGATATACCTAGATGGATACTCATGATGATTTGATTCAACCTTATCCTATGAATCACTGATAGCTTGGTACAGCTCTCATCAAGATGATCATACAGCATATAAAATATACTTACTCGAACAAGCAGTGTGAAAAGCTCAAGTCTGATATAGTATGATTGCTGATCATCCTGTAACTGATTTTCGAAAATCTTACTATAGCCTTGTATGCGAAAGATATCCAACATTGAATATGGATAAGCCATGAAATAAGCCTGCAACATCAAGCTTTATATACCTCAAACCATTGGTGCTTTCGTGAACAAATGTGAAACTAGTGCATAAGCTGATACATGGAGCAATAGATCTCCAGTTCGGTTGATCATCTCATTTGCTAAATGAAATGACAAGCTCATTCCCACTATGAAAATATGGATACGAATATGTAAAATCAGGTAAATCTCTCTCTATTCGTTATCAATGAGAAAATATAGATCCATGAAGATCTTTTGATGGACAGAAGGCAAACTGCAAGAAATGACTAGATAATGCAATTAATCTGCTAGAACTTTTTGAAGAGCATCTTCAAGAATTCAAAAAAATATGAGCGTGCTAATCACTCTCATTATCTTCCTTCTCTTTTATGTCAGCTTCGATCTCCAAGAGAATCTCAATTAGATTGTATAGAAACTCTCAAATTACATTTTCTGAATCACTCATACTGATATAGTAGTAGATAAACTACTAGCATAGTGAGTTAGAGC
>Ga0114952_1000730_pt1 | contig 32211 bp, 28 predicted proteins | sample SidtaG_2_FD_87303 | JGI IMG/M metagenome (GOLD analysis project Ga0114952, IMG submission 87303) | Marine algal microbial communities from Sidmouth, United Kingdom - Sidmouth_Asex2 metaG | ecosystem: Host-associated > Algae > Red algae > Unclassified | place: Sidmouth, United Kingdom | collected...
AGGAAATAAAGTAGATGTTGATTATCAATTAGGTGAAAATGTTGCGGTTGAAGCTATTTATGAATCTCAAGAGGCAGCTGGCCAGACAGGTTTAGGAAACCAAAGAGATTCCTTTGGTGCAGATATAAAATTTAGGTGGACTTTCGAATGAAGTACTTCTTAGTTTTTATTCTCCTGATTTTAAATAGTGCAAACGCATTTGAAATTAAAAAAGTTAATATCTATTGTGAAGGTAGAAAGGTTTGCTCATATTATGAAAAAAATAAAAATGAATTAGTTAAAAAGTATTCTTCCTTTGAAGACTTTATGTCAGTTTTTCAATTATACTTTAGTAAAGACAATTATAGAGAGTTTAAATATGAGGTGATAAGAAATGAATTAACTATTTCTTTAAAGGAAAAAAAGAAAGTTAATAGTGTTGAGATAATCGGAGTCAAAAAGAGTCTTGCAAAGAAATTATTAAAAAGCATTGACCTAGATTTAAATAGGTTTTTCAACCTTGGTTCTCTTAAAAAATCCATGGTGAAGATCCAAAAAGAATTAATTTCTAAAGGTTATGAAAATGCAATTGTTGAATATGAGTTAAGAGAGCAAGAGCAAACAGTAGACATTGATGTTAAAGTTGAATTAGGAAAACTTAGAAAAGTATCAAGGGTAATTATCAGATGTAATGATAAAGTATATGAAATGGTGGCGTCCATTATAAAACCTATCAAGGATAAAGCTTTTAATAGAGAATTATTTTCAAGATATAGAGATGAAGTAGAAGAGGCTTTAATTTCGCAGGGATATTACTTTTCTAGGCCTGTTTTTAAGCAATTACAAAACACTACAAGCTTTATGTTAGAATGTGGAAGTTTAAAAAGAGTTGCCTTGCAAATCTTCGATGAAGAGGGAGAGTTTAATAAAGAAAATATGTACTTAGATTTTAGAAAGCATCTTGTCAGTAGTGGAAGAGGGTTTTCTGAAAACTTAATTAGAATGGTTCTGCTCTCAGATTTAGAAAAAAGAGGATATACTGATAGAGAGTTTACGTTAGAAAGAGAAGTAGACATTGAAGATAAGGATTTAGAGCATATTAAGATACATTTAAAAAAAGGTGAAAAACTTAAGATTTCAGATTTAAGCTTTAAAGGGAATCGTTTTTACTCAAATAGGGTGTTACGAAATTTATTCTACAAAACCGAGTCGAACCTGATTGCTGAGAACTTATGGGACGAGTCCTATTTCAAGGATTTTTTAAGACCTTTAAAAAATCATTATATAAAGTCTGGATTTCTGAGCCCGAGAGTTAAGATGAGCACTAATAAGAAAAAAGCTGAAATTGCCTATAGTATTGAGGAGGGTGTTAGGACTAGGGTACGAACATTTGTCATCAAAAATGAGAAAAATGAAGATTTAGATGATTTTTCAAAGTTTTATAAGTATGAAAAAAATCAAGCCTTCAATCCAATTGAATTTGGTGATGCAATAAAGAAGTATAAAAAAGATCTACTTGAGAAGGGTTATTACTACTCTGTATTAGAAAGTAGTGAAAGAGAAATAGTTACCTTTAACCCTAATAACTCTCTCGTTGATATCAAAATTAACTTTCATATAGGTAAAAAAATAATTTTAAAAGATTTTACTTATATTGGCTTAGTTGCCACTCAAAAGTTTATGTTAGAAAAAACCTTGAATGACTTAAAGGGCAAGACTTTAACTCCGCTTTTAATGAAAAGGATAAGAAGAAGGGTTGGGAATCTGAACTTGTTTAAAAATTTCAAGACTAATGTTTTACTGGCTGAAGATCAAGAAAGTGTAGATATAGTGATAAACTTTGAAGAGAAAAAGTATGGTCTTTTAGAACTTTCCCCAGGATTTAGAACTGACCTAGGCCTTAAATTATCTAGTAGATATTTAAGAGAAAACATTATGGGGAAGGGACAAATCCTAGACGTTGGGGTTGGGGTAAACTATAGATTGAACTTAGATAATCTTGCTCCCTATAGACAAGAGTCTCAGATGGATAATACTCAAAATCCTCCAGTGATTGTTGAGCCTAAAAGATTTTTGGAGTATTCAATACAAGGCTCTTATTCTTACCCATATTTTCTGAATACTAACTGGGATAACTTCTCTAGCTTAAGTTTTTCTAGGGTTCGGTATTATGAGTTTGATGCTAATATATTCCGGATTTCCAATACAATTAAGAGAAATTTTAATCAAAATATCGGTTTTACCGGTACCTATCAATTTGAATGGCTTAAGCAGGAAAATTCAACTCAATATTGGTCTGGGACCACGAAGGATGGAACATTTAGAATTGGAAGTCTTGTACCAAGCCTAATATTTGACTATAGAGATAACCCCATCTTTCCTAAGAAAGGGTTTCATATAAAGTTATCCTATGAGATTTCAAAATCTTTTCTCGGTTCTCAGTTAGGAGATAAGTCTTGTAGCTTTAATAGTGGTACTCAGTGTTCTCCTAAGGTTGATTTTGGGAAGTTTGTATCAAGATCTAAATTCTATTATCCACTAACTAAAAAATTATACTTTGCTAGTTCTCTGGCATTTGGTTATGAAAATAATTGGGCCAATGATTTAAAGAAAGATTCATCGGGCAATACGATTGTAGATATTTTTGGTGAACCTGAATTAGAGGGATTTATTCCTGCGATAAAAGTATTTCGATTGAGCGGAGTTGATTTAGTTCGAGGATATACTGAGCAAGAGATAAATTTATTGAACTCTGGAGGTGACATTAGTGAGGAAACTATTTCAAACAATGCCTTTATGACCAATTTTAAGTTTGAGTCGAGATATGCTTTCACTGATTCAATTACTGCTGCGCTGTTTTTTGACGCTGGGAGTATACAAATCAACAAATTTAGAGCATTTGATTTGCGTACTTCGGTTGGAGTTTCTCTTAAATACCTAACACCTGTTGGTACAATTGATCTAGATTATGGAATTAAACTCAAGCGTAGAACCTCTACTCAGTTTGGGAAGGAATCTCCAGGAGAGTTCCGATTAAGTATAGGCTTTTTCTAGCGCAGCGTCATTGGTGTTAATAAATTGACTTAGGTGGCCAATACGTTTATATATTCATAACTTAGATTTAAATTTATTGAGGTTATTATGTTTACTCAAAACACGACACATTCAACTATTAAAGAAGCCAACGAAAACTCAAAATGGGTTCATATCGATGCGGAAAATCAGGTTGTAGGAAGATTAGCTACTCAGATTGCAGATATACTTAGAGGGAAGAATAGTCCTAATTATTCTCCGAACCTAGATTGCGGTGATTTTGTAGTTGTTACTAATTGTGAAAAAGTTAGATTCACTGGAAATAAGTTAGAAAAGAAAACTTATTTTTGGCATACTGGATATATTGGTGGAATTAAGAAAAGAACTGCCAAGGTTCAAATGGAAAGAAAGCCTGAAGAGATTTTACGAAATGCTGTTAAAGGTATGGTCGGAAAAAATTCTCTAGGTAGAAAGCAAATGAAAAAATTAAGATTGTTTGTAGGACCAGAGCACACACATGCTGCTCAAGAACCTCAAGCTTATACTTTAGAAGATAGATACAACAAAAATAAATAGGAATAAAATATGGCAGCGATATCAAAAACTTATCTTACAAATACAGTTGGTAGAAGAAAATCTTCTATTGCTAGAGTTTATATTAAAGAAGGATCTGGAAAGATCACTATTAATAAAAGAGAGTTTGTAAATTACTTCCCTAAAGCTACAAGTAGATATGTTGTTAATCAGCCTATTAATCTTTTAGAGCTTTCTGGGAAATATGATATCAATGTAAATGTTAAAGGCGGTGGATCAACAGGTCAGGCCGGTGCAATTAGACTTGGTATTGCAAGAGCATTAGAAAAATTAAATCCTGAAAATAGACCAGAGCTAAAGAAAGCTGGATTTTTAACTCGAGACGCAAGAAAAGTTGAGAGAAAGAAATACGGACTTGCTGGAGCAAGAAAATCATTTCAGTTCTCTAAGAGATAGTACTTACAATCTTCGCACATTGGATCTTCTTTTATGGCTAAAGAAAGTTATATTCAACTCACCGGTGTGCGAGTAAATAATTTAAAAAATTTAGATCTTAAAATCCCAATTGGGAAAATAACTTGTTTTGCTGGTCCTTCTGGATCCGGTAAAACATCTTTAGCATTTCATACCTTGTTAGCTGAGTCCAAGAGAAGACTGATGAACTGTTACCCAAATAATTTAAGTTTTTTTAGTTCTAAGCCATCAAGCGTAGATGTTGATAAACTTTCTCCAGTCCTGCCTGTATTTGGTTTGCAGCAAGTTAATCCTGTGAAAGGAGCAAGGTCTACGGTTAGTGATAGTTTAGGGTTAACCCATTTAATTCAATCATTATTTTATCAAGAGTCTAAAGAATACTGTCCCAAACATAGTATAGAGCTCAAAAGTTGTTCCTTAGCCGAGCAGTTTGTAAAAAAAATAAAAGTAAAAAATGATGAGAAAATTCATTTCTTCATATCAAAAAAAGAATTTATAGAAAAAATAGGAAGATCTATTTTGCCACCCAGAAGTTGTGATGTTGATGGAAAGATTCAAACTTTTAACGTTCAGGATCCATACTTTGAAATATTGAGAATCAAGGGAAAATCTATTTCCAAGTTAGATTCTATAGAAGATGGAATTGAAACAATTTACTACAAGCGTGAAAGTGGAGCCTTAAAGTCTTTTCGTGTTATTTCAAGCATGACATGTCTGAAATGTGACTTTGAAGGTCAAGTGTACAAATCTGAAAACTTCTTTTCACCATTTAATGCATTAGGAGCTTGCTCAGCTTGTAAGGGTTTTGGAGCAAATTTAGAAATAACGAAAAAAAAGTTAGCTGACTTTGATAAATCAATTAGTGAAGGAGGGGTTTTACTTTTTAAACTTAAAAGATTTGAAGACTTAGAAGAAGTCTTTATTAAAGAAGCAAAAAGAAAAAAAATTAATATCAATAAGAAGATAGAAGATTTGGATGATAAGTTTTGGGATCTTTTTTATAAAGGATCGGGAAGTTGGGGGGGATTTAATAAAATAGAGAAATATTTAAACCGAAAAAGGTATAAGCCTGGAGTAAGGGTAATACTGAAAAAGTTGCAAGTTGAGGTAGATTGCCTAAAGTGTGAAACCGTTAGAATAGAAAATAAGTACTTTAATTATCAAATTTCTGGTCATTGTATTAAAGATTTTCATAGCTTTTCTTTAAATGAGTGCTTAAAGAAGATAAAAGAGTTGAAGGGGAGTTCTAATTCATCGAAATTGATTTTAAAAAGAATCTTAACAATCTTGGAAACTTCGATTGACATTGGACTTGGTCATCTTCTTTTACTAAGAAAGAGTAAAACTTTATCAGCTGGTGAGTATCAAAGAATACAATTAGTTAAATTTTTATCTTTTGATGGTACTGGGTCACTTTTTGTTTTTGATGAACCGAGTATTGGTCTTGATGAAAATCAACAAAAGAAGCTAGTCAAAGGTTTAAAAGCAATAAAAGACCAAGGAAATACTGTCGTTGTGGTTGAACATTCAGAGATTATTAAAAAAGGTGCAGATCATTTGATAGAGCTCGGCCCTGGTGCAGGACCGCTAGGGGGAGAGATTACTCATGTTGGGAAGTATAGAGCTTTAAAGAAAGTAAAAAATAAAAAAGTAAAAAAAGTTGAAACTAAGAGTTTTTATGAATGTAAAAAAGTTGAAGTATATAATAAAAAATATAGTGGTTTTAAAGTTGCAAGCTCATCGTTTAATTTAGTTAGAGGTCCTACGGGCTCTGGAAAGTCATTGATCTTAAAAAATATCTTTGCAAATGAATTATATAAGCAGATACATTCAGAAAACCTTTTTAACAATCCATTTGATTTATCTATCATAAAGAAGTTACCGTTGGACTTACCATCAGATGTACTGTTAATAGATGCAAACCTTACTAGGTATACAGGAAGGTCATCTGTTGGGAGCCTTACAGATTTATCTAATGTTGTGAGGAAGTATTATTCAAAACTTGAAATCTCTAAAATAATGGGATTACAAACAGGTCATTTCTCTTCGAATTCAAAATTAGGTCAATGTGAAACATGTAATGGAAGTGGTTTTGAGTTAATTGAAATGCCGTATTTAGATGATATAAAAATGATTTGCGATGATTGTGAAGGAAAAGGGTTAAAGCTCGAATATGCTGAAATTACTGATGGTCAGCAAACTATCTTTGAAGCCTTATCAAGTCCTATGGGTTTAATATTAGATAGAATCCCATTAACTGCTAAATTTAAGAGTATTTATGAGTATTTTAAAAAACTAAACTTAGATTACTTATCACTTGATAGGAAGGTAGGAAGCCTATCAGGTGGGGAAAAGCAGCGAATATACTTGCTATCAAAACTCATTGGCAATAAGAAGAACCAAGTGATTATCTTAGAAAACTTATCTTTTGGACTCTCAAAGCTTGAGATTCACAAGGTGGGGCAATTCATTAAGGATTTATCAATACTTGGATCAACTATCATCTTATTGGATCATAATAAAGAATTCTTGTTTTTTGCTGATTATGAAATCTCTTTTAATAGTCAGGGAAAGATAGAGACAAGTTTTCTTGGGTGAATTATTCTAAGATCAAGATAAATTTCATATAAACTAGGTATATTTATGAGCAATGAAAATTCAATTAGCATGCGCTATGACAACCCGAAAGAATTAACAGCAAAGATCCCATCTGAATGTGTTGTTATTCCAATAATGAATACTCCCATTTATCCAGGAATGATTGCACCAGTTGTAATGTCTGAAGATAAATATTCTACAGAGCTAGATGATTATGTTTCCAAGGTTGGTTATATAACTTTAAATCTTGTGAAGTATAGAGAAGATGAAATTGATCATTCTGATGAAGATGAAAAAGATCTAATAGATGGAGAGTTTAATCCAGAACTAGATTTTAATTCAGATGTTTTTTCTGATGATAATTCAGAAATTAAATCTAGAGATTTATATAAAGTTGGAGTCATTTGTAAGGTGGTGAAAAAAGTTAAACTACCAGATGGTTCTGTAAATTTATTGGTCCATGGATTAAAAAGATATAGGGCTACCAAATTTATGGATAGTTCAACACTGATACTTGCTAAAACTGAAGTGTATGATGATATTTTTAATCAAGATGAAGAACTAGATGCTTATACAAGATCAGTTATCAATCAAGTAAAAAAATTAAGCGAAATAAACCCGTATTTTAATGAAGAGATGAAATTAGCAATGCTTAACTCACCTTCACCTGGAGCTTTAGCTGATTTGGTTGCCTTTTCACTTTCTTTAGATGTTCTTGAAGCTCAAGACTTCCTTGAAACATTAGTTGTAAAGAAAAGGTTTGCTAAACTTTTGGTTTATCTAAGAAGAGAAAAAGACGTAGCAGATATACAGAAAAAAATTACAGACGAAGTAAATGATAAGGTTAATAAGTATCAAAGAGAATATTACCTTAAAGAGCAATTAAAAATAATTAGAGGTGAGCTTGGTTTAGATGATGACGAAAAAACCAAGGAAGCAAAAAGGTTACAAGAAGAATTAGAAACAAGAGATATCCCTGAAGAAGTTCTTAAAGTAGCAAAGGAAGAACTTGAACGTCTTGAGTCTATACCAGAAACTTCTCCTGAGTATACAGTTACAAGGACATACCTGAACTGGATTGTTGATTTGCCATGGGATAAGACTGAAGAAAAAGATATAGATATAGAAGAAGCCGAAAAGATATTAAACACAGATCATTATGGACTTGAAAAAGCGAAACAAAGAATTTTAGAATTCTTGGCAGTAAGGAAAGTTAAATCTGATTATGATGGAACAATTTTATGTTTAGCAGGTCCTCCAGGTGTTGGTAAAACATCTATGGGTCAAAGTATAGCCAAAGCATTAGGTCGTAAGTTTTATCGATTCTCTCTTGGTGGTATGAGAGATGAAGCGGAGATCAAGGGTCATAGAAAAACATATGTCGGTGCTATGCCAGGAAAATTACTACAAGCTTTAAAAAGAGTAGAAGTTAATAATCCTGTTCTTATGTTAGATGAAATAGATAAATTAGGGCAATCTTATCAAGGTGATCCAGCGTCGGCGTTATTAGAAGTCTTAGATCCTGAACAAAATAAAACTTTTATTGATAATTACTTGGACCTGCCTTTTGACTTATCTAAGGTTCTTTTTATTGCGACTGCAAATTATGTTGGAGAAATTCCTGAAGCATTACTGGATAGAATGGAATTGATTACTTTAAGTGGATACACGCTTGAAGAGAAAATTATTATTGCCAATAAATGGGTTATTCCTAAACAGTTAAAAAAACATGGACTTAAGAAAGAAGAGTTTGTTTTAAAAAATACAATCATTAAACAATTGATCCATGATTATGCTAGAGAGGCGGGAGTTAGAAGTTTAGAGCAAGTAGTTGCAAAGCTTTGTAGAGTTGCAGTTTTAGAAAAAGTAAAAAGAAAGTCGAAGAAAATAAAAAAGTTTTCTCCTGAAATAAAAGAGCTTGAAGGTTTTCTTGGCCCAAAGAGGTTTCAAAGCGAAAAGCTTGAAAAAGCATTAAGTCCTGGAGTTGTAACAGGGCTTGCATGGACGGCCTATGGGGGAGATATTTTACATGTTGAATCTATTCCACTGTTAGGGAAAGGATTTAAGCTTACGGGGCAACTTGGGGATGTTATGAATGAGTCTGCGAGTCTTGCTTACAGTTATGTGAAGTCGTTATTACAAGATGTTAAAGTAGAAAAAAAATCTAAGAAAAAAACTGAGCTTGAAGATGGTGCAGATTTTTTAGCAAATCACGAAGTTCATTTGCACCTACCGGCTGGGGCAACCCCTAAGGACGGTCCAAGTGCGGGAATAACGATGGCACTGGCCCTATATAGTCTGGCAAATAAGAAAAAAATTAGAAGTACCCTTGGAATGACTGGAGAGTTAAGCCTTACTGGTAAAGTTTTACCTGTCGGGGGAATTAAAGAAAAAGTTTTAGCAGCTAAAAGAGCTGGCTTGAAAGAGATTATTCTACCTTTTAGTAACGAAAAAGATTTAAAAGAAGTTCCTGAAAGGCACAGAAAGGGTTTGAAGTTCTATCCTGTTAAGCATTTCGATGAAGTTTTGAAAATAGCGTTTCCGAGAAAAAGAAAATAATGAATTATGCTAGGTTGTTTCTCCTAGTTTGCTTGGTCCCACTGACTCATGCGAAATTTATTAAAATGAATATTAATAATATTGCTACTGTGACTGACGGAGCGATGGTGTTAAAAACTACTGTCTTAAATGAAGGGGATGATACCTCCCTAAATATATTTTTAGAGTTCATTGAACTAAATAAGAAAGTTAGAATTGCTGATAAGTTGGGTCCTAATGAGTCTGTTGAAAAAACAATAGAGTTTAGTAAAAGTGAGTTAGGCTTAAACCTTTCAGGAGAGTATTACTCCCCTTATCGAATCGTTTATGATGACTTGAATCATATGACTTATTCTTCTCCTCAATTATTAAAATATGTGAATCAATCTAGTGGAATTTCACCCATTTCAATCGTCTTAAAGTTAAAAGGAAAAAAAGTTACTCTGTCTGATAAAATTAGTGCAGAGTTTACTCTAAGGAATACAATTGAAAATGTTGCCAATGTAAAAAGTCTTAGTGTCTTTTCTTCAAATGAAGTAGGGGTAAAACTAAATAGTTCTAAGAATGTTGATTTGGAATTAAACTCGGGAGAGACTAAGACTTATACATTAGATCTTGAGAATTTATCTGGAAGAGATAAATCTAACTATCAAGTTTTTATTATAGCTCGTGGAGAATACAAAGAAAGATTATATGCAACTTCAAATTTCTTCTTTGCAACAATTGATGATTCTGGAGAAAGTAGTACATCTTCAAATCCTTTTTTCCTATTTTTGTTTGTGGCAATTGCAGTTTTAGCTGCAGGAGTATTTTTTGGAAAAAATTCTAAAAAATCTTAGTCCATCTAATCTTCGCATTTTAAGATTTTTAATAGTTGGTTTTGTTGTTACTGTTATACATAATGTTTTATATCTAAGTTTTTTTAATTTTCTAGGGTATAGTTCAACATTTTGTAATTTTTTAGCCTTTTGTATCAGCGTGCAATTATCTTATTGGGGGCATCGATTAATAACTTTTAAGAAAAAAAATTCTGTTTCTACTCAAGAGTCATTTATTAAATTCGTTGTAACATCGCTTTTAAATTTAGGGATAAGTTCTTTAGTGAGCTATTTATTAGTTGATACGTTTAAGTTTCATCCATATTATTTTATTGCATTTAATGTTTGCGTATTGCCATTTGTTTCATTTACTTTAATGAAACTATGGGTGTTTAAGTCCAAGGATTAATAAATTAAGATTAAATTTGTAGGAAAATTATTTTAGAATTCGTCGTCTTCGTACTCACTGATTAAAGCATGCTTAACTTTACCAGCAGCAATTTCTCTTAATGCAGTAACAACTTCTTTATTTTTAGTATGTAACACTGGAGATTCACCATCTCTTAATTGACGTACTCTTTTTGCAGTTAAATGAACTAATTCATACCTGTTTTCAACTTTCTCTAAACAGTCTTCAATCGTTACTCTAGCCATAATAAACCTCTAATCAAAAGATAATAAGTACTCTTAAATAAAATTATTTAGGCCCCATGTCAAGTTATTTCAAGTAGATAGAGCTCCAGAAGATTATAATAGGCTTGCAGCTAAATATGAATGAGTAAAGAGATTATAGTCTTGTCTAGGTGTGTCAGAAAACTTGGAACGAATCAATGCTATGAGTTCCATTTTAAGGGTGTGTATAAAGGTGTAAAAATCAAAAAAATAATTGTTGAAAGTTTTCTAAATAAGACATTGGTTATTGATCATGAATATTTGTTGAAAATTAAATTCTTAAAAATCTTAAATGGTTCACTCTATGGTGAACTCATTCAACTTAAAGACTTAGAAAATATATATATAAATCTTTAAAGGCTTAAATATTTTAGCTTGTTTGTAGCCATGGGATGAGACTTGTAGTTTTTAATCCTATTGTGAAAAATTGAGTAACTCCTTGAGTAAAAAAGCATGGCCCAAGGAAGATTGTCTTGGACAATCTTTTCCAATTTTCTCATAAGTTCTACTTTTCTCGGATTATTCGGCGTTATTTTTAATTCTTCGAATAGACCATCAAAACTAGAGTTTTTATAATATGTAGAGTTCACGCCTGGGGGATGATTTTTGGAACTTAATAATTGCAAGATATTTTCACTATCTGGATAATCGAGATGCCAACCGTCTAACCAAAACTCAAGTTCACCCTTTCTAGCTTTTCTTAAAAAACCTTCAAAAGTATTCGTTTCTATTTTAAGCTCAACTCCGATTTTTTGGAGTTGAGACTTAATAAACTCAGCTTGATGTAGGGCCTCAGAAGCAGAACTTCTAGTATCAAGAGTAATTTGTGCAAGCCCTTTTCCGTTGGGATAGCCAGCAGCGGCTAGGAATTTCTTTGCTTTTTCTAAGTCAAAACTGAAGTTATTAAAATTATCAGAGCTATATCCAAAGTTTGTAGGGTGATAAATTGAATTTGCAATTTGAGCAGTGTTATTTGTGAATAGCTCTATATATTTTGTTCTATTTATAGCGTGGGCAAAAGCTAATCTTAAGTTTTTGTTTTTTGAAAAAACGGAATTTCCCATATTAAATGAGAACCACCAATATGTTAAAGATGGTGCTTTAATGAGTTTAAAGTTCTTTTTTGCAAGCTCTGGCTTTAATTCTCCGTTTTTATTTAAAATCAAATCGAAGTGGCTTTTTCCGATGCTAAAAAAATCAATTTTATTATTTAAAAAGTTCAACCATCTTGTTTGAGATTCCTTCATAAAAGGAAAATGTATCTTTCCGACCTTTGGAAGAGCAGGGTTGTGGTACTTGTCATACTTTTTTAATAGTATCTTGTGTGACCTTTTGAAAGTATCGAGGACAAATGGTCCTGTTCCTATTTCAAAGTTTTCCAATAAGTTATTATTTTTTTTAAGAATCTCTTCGGGAATAGGAACGGTAAAGGCCATTGCCATTGCATAGAGCATTTGTGGATAGGGTTTTATGAGTTTAATACTAAAACTATGATCATCTATTATTTTTATTCCTGAAATTTTATTGTTAAATAATTGGTCTAAAGATTGTGTGTTTTTCTTAAACTGATCTATCCCTTCGACCTTACCTTCAAAGAGCCAGAAACCCTGACCTTTTAAAGGTGTGTAAGCAAGTCTTTTTATCTGAGTTACAAAGTCCTTTGCTTTTACTGTTCTGCCGGGATCCAAGTCTGGGTGTGGGTGATAGGAGATATTTTCTTTAATATAAAAAGTATAAGTTAAGAGATCGTCTGAAACATCAGGCATTTTTTTTGCTAATAATGGAATAAGGGTCGGATTAGGAGAATTATAATCATATTCAAATAATGGCTCATAAACCTGGTAAAGAATTGTTAAGGATACTTCATCAAATGCAATTGCTGGATCAAGAGAACTTATATCACTACTTAATGGGAAATTTATTTGGTCTGAGAAATCATTTTGAATCTTTTTAAAACAAGAAAGTAATAAAGTTAGAATAATTGAATAATGAAATAATTTAATCATGAGACCTCTTTTAATATATCTGGGACGTTAAAATCTTTATAACCTTTGGAAAATAAGTGATTTGAAAGTTTATAAGATAGATTAAATCTTTCTTTATCACTTAAATTATTTAAATCTATTCTTCCAAAATCTAGCTTTTTTTTAATGTGATCTCTAATATGTTCTTTAATTGAAACTTTAAGTTCATCAAAGTGAAAATTAATATCTTCAAGACTTACTGGAACACCCATATTGAAGCATTTATTTTGAATGTAGGCAGGAGATTTTTTTTGTTTGATAAAGTAGCGCATTTTACCATTTATATAGCGTTGATCATTGAGATAATTATCAGTTAATAGTTTTTCTATTGTTTCATCGATTGTTTCAGAGCTTATCTTTCTTTTAATGAGTTTTTGTCTTAATTCATGTTCACTATAATCTCTTCTTTGAAGTAATCTCAGTGATATTAAATAAGACGATTTAAAATCCATATATCAATTATATGAAATGAATTTGAAAAGATAAAGCTTCAATGAGTTAACTCTTTGAAGCTTTGAAATTAGTTATTTCTTGATGCCATATATAAATTTTAAATATCTAAGGTAACTTGAAGCAAGAAAACTTCTTACTTGGATTTTTGCTTCTCCATTACTTATTTCAGGAATGATTTTTTTTGTATTAAAAGTAGGCAATGTAGATTTTTTATCTACACCTACAGTATTAACACTTTCTTCACTGAATGTATTACTAACAGCACTCGTTCCAGAACCTGTCCTAGCTGGGCCATTACCTTGTAAGATTTGATCACTGCTACCAGGCTTTGATAAGTTAATATCTTCATCAGAATCATCATCTAGCTTATTACCTTCTAAAATTTTTATAATGTCTTCAGCTGATAAAGTTCCATTAACATCGTCTTCTGTATATTCACAATCTTGGTCATCAACTTCACAGTCTTTATTTAATTCTTCAGTGATTTCTTCCACGGCCTCTTCTACACAAGCAGGATCAATATCACCCTCTTCAGACTTTCTAACTTCAGCATGAAATTTACCAAGAGCATCTATAAAGTTTTCTCTTTGCTCTTCTTGAGAAAGTGCTTGTTCTTGCTTAGGCTCTTTCTTATCATCCGAAACTTTCGATGCTTGAGGAACCTTAATAGGGCTAGGCTTTTTATTGCTCTTTACTTGACCAAGAGGAAGCGTCTCTATCTTAGCCACTTCTTCTTTCTTTCGAGAAGCTCTTTGAGACTCTTGAGTTATATCTAATGGATGTTTTATTCTTGGAGCTCCATCAAAGTTGTCTTGTTCGTTTTTTTCTTTAATATTTTTAGCAATCCTTGAAACAGTTAAGTCATTACATAGTTGTCTTTCTTCTTCTGTTGCAGTTGAACAATCATGATCAGCATCACCTGGCTTGGGTTTGTTTGCATTTTCCTTATTTTTACTAATATCTTCTATAACTTCTAGGACTCCTGAATATTCAAGGTCACCACATTCTGCATCATTAAGTGGACTATCATCCTTAGTGATCCTCTTCCCAGTTATAACGACTTCTTCCCCTTGATGAGAATAAGTCTGATCTTCATTGTCTTGATCCTTGGTGATTTTTTCTCCAGTTATAACGACTTCTTCTCCTTGGTGAGAATAAGTTTGATCTTCACTGTTTTGATCCTCGGTAGAATCATTTTTATCTGAACCCTCAGTTGAGCTTGTCTTATTTTGTTCTTTCTGAAGTTCACTTTTAGTTGATTTGCTTAAATCGTTGTTTACTAATAAATGAGCATTTCTGCCTGCATTTTTACAAGAAACAAATACTACTAATGTAATGAGAGTTAAAATTTTGTTCATTTTCTTATCCTCCAGGACATATTTTAAAAGTTCTTAGCACTGCGTTATAACATAAGATAAGGAAAAATTAGTGATTAATGCTGCAAAGTGTAAAATTTATAGGTTTATTGGAAAAATCCTCGAGTATTTTCAAATTATGTTATACCTAGCTCACAAAATAAGTACTGAATGCTTGTAGCTTATTAAGGGCGGACTTAGTAGTTCTGACTTTAAGTATATGAGGAATCAATATTTATAAGGCTTATATTTGTAAGTTAACTAATTGAAGATCATACATTAGATAGTAAGTATCGGATCACTTCAAAATTAGATCACTACAAATATAAGGAACTTGATAGCTGAAGAGATACTAAAGTCTCTTTGTAATTGCTTGAAAGGCAAAGAGTAAAATAAAAGAGAGTATAATAAATACTCATATATATTTGGTAGGAGTTAAGCTCATTGCCTTTCGTATTTAAAAATACGGAGGAAAAAATGGTTGAAAGTATAATTGCCCTTCTCGTTTTATTGATCTGGACGGCATAAATAATTAAAGTGCAGCTCCAAAGAGCTGCACTATTTTTCTTAGAAATTCTTAATTATTGAAGTTTCTTTGCAGACTTTTTCGTTGTCTTTGCTTTTTCTTTCGCAGCCTTGATAAGGTTTTCATCTTTTACAGTAGCGACAACATCAGTATTTGGAATAAGATTATACTTCTGAAGAACTAAGCTTTTAATCTTTTCATAGATATCAGGATTTTCATCTAAGTACTTCTTAGAATTTTCACGTCCTTGTCCAATCTTTGCATCTTCAAAAGAATACCATGCTCCAGCTTTTTCAACGATTTTTTCTTCCGTTGCCATATCTAATAAAGACCCAGTTTTAGAAATTCCTTCTCCATACATGATATCAAACTCAACACTCTTAAACGGAGGAGCAACTTTGTTTTTAACAACTTTAACTCTTGTTCTATTTCCAACAATTGCATCACCGTTTTTAATAGCACCAATTCTTCTAATATCTAATCTTACTGAAGCATAAAACTTAAGTGCATTTCCACCAGTGGTTGTTTCAGGATTTCCAAACATAACACCAATTTTCATTCTTAATTGATTAATGAAAATTACAGTACAATTTGATTTTGAAATAGATCCAGTTAGCTTTCTTAATGCTTGAGACATAAGTCTTGCTTGTAGACCCATATGAGCAGCACCCATATCTCCTTCAAGCTCAGCTCTTGGAGTTAAGGCCGCAACAGAATCTACTATTAAAAGATTTACTGCACCAGATCTTACTAACATGTCAGCAATCTCTAGGGCTTGCTCACCACTATCTGGTTGAGAGATCAGAGTGTTAGGAATATCAACTCCTAGCTTGCTTGCATATTGAGGATCAAGAGCATGTTCAGCATCGATGAAAGCAACAGTTCCACCCATCTTTTGGCACTCAGCCGCAACATGAAGAGTAAGTGTTGTTTTCCCTGAAGATTCAGGTCCATAAACTTCTACTATTCTTCCTTGTGGAATACCACCAATGCCTAAAGCAAGATCCAGTTGTAATGATCCTGTTGGTATGGCCGGGATATTTCTTTGAGCTTGGCCATCAAGTTTCATGATAGCGCCTTTTCCGAATTCTTTTTCGATGGCACCAAGTGCTAAATCGAGAGCTTTTGTTTTGTCTGGTGTGTTTCCAAATTTTGTAGTTTTCATAGTGTGTTCTCCTTAAATGTAGATTTGAAAATGAATATAACAACGCTAACAGGCAATGAAAGAGCTAGCAATAATATCTTTCTTAAATGAAACTATTTTTTAGGAGCACTACTTTTCCTGACAGTAGGTGAATGATCTTTAAATTTGTGGGAAAATATAAAAAATAATGCCTGATAGCAGGCCAGCAAAAATTCCAGCGACTATATCATCCCAAATTATAGCCTCAGGAAAAGTCATTTTGTCTATGTTAGAAATAGGCGGAGGTTTGACAATATCAAAGCCTCTAAAAACTAAGAAAATGATAATAAGTTTAAATAAAGAATATTTAAAAAAGGAAACACAAATATAAGCGATGAACATACCAAGAACCTCATCTATGACAACCCAAGATGGATCTTTATGACCAAGAGTAGTTCTTTTTATAGTCACTAAAGAAATACCTAGTATGATAAAAAATAAAGCGATGTCTAGGCTGATTTGTGAATATGTCCATGCAAGGTAAACCAGTGGAAGAGTGGCTAAACTACCAACTGTACCAGGAGCAATGGGTGAATAACCTGTTCCAAAAAAACTGAGCAATAAAACTTGAAATCCTCGCATAAATGTATCCTTGTTAAAACTATTTAATTATCTAATAATGAAGCTTCAATGCAAAGCTCTGATACATTACAGGCACTTAACTTTGATGCTTTAGATGTAATTCTAGAGAATAAATCAGCGATCGATTCAAAGACTTTTCTTACTGAATTTAATAACAAATCAGATGTATTTGATTTTTTAAAAGGTTATGGAATAAACCTTGATGATCCAATTGAGAGCTCAGAATTATATGGGCAGTTTCAAGAGGCAATGCTTTTTATAAGAAAAAAATTTTTGAAAGAAGGCAATGACGAAGGGTTAGATTTAACTATACCTAACGAGATCGTTTCAATTACTAGAGTCGCAGAGTTATTTAAACTATCAAGTACCGATAAAAGTGATCTTGGTATTTGGGCAGGGATTGTTTTAAAAGTCATTCATACACTCATTCATATAGATAAAGACTTAAGACAGAATTATTTTAATCTCATTCAAACACAAATTTTTGATAGATATTATAAGTACCTGGAAAGAGAAGGCGAGTTATTATTTTTAAAATCCAAAGACGCAAAAGTTCCATTGTTTGAATTTCAAACAAAATCTAAAAAGACTCGTGAAAGTGTTGTGATAAAATTGTTGCATAAAAAAGAAAATGTTGCTGAGGAATTATTTGATAGAATTGGAATCAGATTAATTGCAAAAACTAAATATGATTGTGTCCGAGTAATTGAATTTATGCATAAAAATCACATTATCGTTCCTCATAATATAAAACCTAGTAGGTCCCACAACAGTTTGATAGATATGAAGACGTTTAAGAAAAAATATAACGACTTGTTAAGTAGTGGTGGAGAAATGACTTTAGAGATGCTTAACAAGATCACTGATAATTCTCTGAGGGAAAAAGGGACTCTCATAGCGAATAAGCATAGCCTAGAAAAGTACAAAGCAATACATTTCACATGTAGACAGTTAATTAATTATACAAATCCGTTTTATGCAAAATATGATAGTTTAAAAAATGAGTTTAAAAACCAACCTAAAATTTTAAAAAAATTAGAAGACTTAGATACATCGAGTATTTCCAAGGATTCAAAGTTTTTTTACCCTTACGAGATTCAGATTACAGATATTGAGAGTCACCTTATTAATACAGAAGGTGAGTCTAGTCATAATGAGTATAAGAAATCTCAATTGTCCTCAGCTATGAATAGACTATTTGCCCCTCTTATAAAAAACTAATCTTTATCATCGTCATCATTAATGCTAGGAGGATCAGTAAATCCTAATAGATCGGCTATAGAAACAGAAGACTCTTGAGATTGCTTTGCAACGTCAATGATCTCAGCCAGTGTCAATTCTTTTAATTCTTCTTGGTCTAAGCTTGAGAGTTTATCTGATTTGAGAACATTTAGGGCTGATTGAACTTGTGTAAAAAGAGCATCTTGCTTTTTACGCTCAACAGGATCAGTAAGTGTCCCAGAGTAAGAGTGAAAATTGAGGAGAAGAAGAAGTCCGATAAATTTTTTCATAAACAATTCCTTTGTTTGAGGGTTGATTCCCGTTTCAGAAAAACGATACTATAAAAAAACAAGAGGATAAAGCTTTAGTGAAAGAGTAAGGAATAATTATATGTTTGGGGTCAAAGTGATACTGAATTACTTAGAAAGTTCGTTCAAAGCTTTAATTAACTTCATTTTTGAGGAGTTTTTTTTAATTGAGTTGAGCTTGCTTTTTGTCATTTCTGAGTAAAGTTCTGTGTCGACTTCAAAAGAAAAATCAAGCAATTGAATAGAGAACTTATCAAATTTTAAAATATCATCTTTTCTTAAATTAAAAGGAAAGGTTAATTTCTTATCATTAGAAATAAAATCAAATTTATGATTGTATTCGGATTTAAAAACAACGTGTTCAGTTGCAACATGGAGAGAGACAGGTGGTAAAAATAGATCTTTAGGTTTTATGAAAAAGTGACCATCATTACCAAGAATAGCAACGTTTGAGTATAAGACCCGCGTTCCGATATAGTCATTTTTAAGGGCCTCGATAAATTGGATCTTAATCATATTAAGTTACCTATATAAACATTGTTTTCTAAATCATAAAATTTAATATGTTGGCTGAAAAGAGAAAGATCTTGCAATGATTCTAAATCTTGAATCAAACTGTTAAATATTTCAATATCATCAATAATACTGGTGATTTTTCTACCATTGATGCTACCTGATTGGTTTTTTCCAAATAAGTCGCCCTCTCCTCTGTAGAGTAAGTCCTGTTCTGAAATTTTGAAGCCATCGTTTTCTTTTTCAAAAAAAAGGAGTCTCTCATTTTGAGTTTGACCTAATTGATTAGTAACAATTAAAAAGCAAAATCCTTGCAATACATCTCGACCAACTCGCCCACGCAGTTGATGAAGAGAACTAAGGCCAAAGTATTCAGGATGATAGATAATCATCATTGTTGCATTGGGAACATGGATACCAACTTCAACGACTGTAGTGCTTATCAGTATTTTAGTACTTCCATCCCGGAAATTTTGGATTGCATTTTTTTGATCATTTGAGTCCATTTTTCCATGGAGTACTTCAATTTTAGTATTTGGAAAGTATGTACTATATTGGTGAAGTATCTCTTCAATAGAATGAGTATTTCTGAATTCTGTTTTTTCGATGTTGGGTAAGACAATATAAGCTTGTTCGCCTAGATCCAGACGAGTTTTAAAAAAACTTAGAAATTTTTCAAAATTTTCTTTTTTTACAATCCTGGATTTATATCCTTTTTTATGAGCAGGCATTTCTTTAATAATTGAAACATCTAGATCACCGTATTGGGAAAGCCTTAGGGTTCTAGGGATGGGTGTAGCAGTCATGAGAATACAATTTGGAATCTCACATTTTTTTAAAAGCTGAATTCGTTGATCAACACCAAATTTGTGTTGTTCGTCAATGATGCAGAGGCAAAGATTCTTATAATGTACTTTCTCTTGGAATAAACTATGAGTACCAATGATAACACTTACATCCCCCGTAGATATTTTCTCATAGAGAACTTTCTTTTCCTTTTGAGAAATAGAACTTGAGAGATAAGCAATGTCTGAATCTTGAAAAAACTTTTTCAAACTTTGAAAGTGTTGAAAAGCAAGGTTTTCAGTTGGAGCCATAAAGGCAACTTGCTTGGATTGAGATTGGATCAACTTCATTGCTAAAATAGCAATCGTTGTTTTACCACATCCAACATCTCCTTGGATGAGTCTTGAAAGAGTATTGCCTGATTGTAAGTCAGCGATGATATCATTAAGACAATGTGACTGATCATTTGTGAGTTTATAGGGAAAAAGATTTTTAAATAAACTTATTTCTTTTTGACTAAATTTAAATGCTGGCACAACGTGCAGAGACTTCTTTTTTCTTCGAAGTAAAATTTTAAGTTGATCTTGTAAAAACTCTTCATATTTAACTCGTTTAAGATGAGTATCGGTACTTACATGTCCCTTGATATTATGTAGAGAGAGTAATGATTGAGATAAAGATGTTTCTAGATACTTTAACTCTGGGACTTCTTCCCATAAGTACTCTGGTATCTTCTCTATTAGCTTTTGAATAAAGCTTCCTCTGACCTTGTTAACTGTAGGGTAGCTTACAACTGTATCAGAGTCGATTGATTTAAAACTGGGATTAACCAATTGTGTCCATGGACCATTTTGAGAAATTAAACCCTCAAGAGTCACCATTATTTCTTCATGGTAATAACTGTCGATCTTATCTTTTAGACTAGAATAAGAATTAAACCAAATTAAAGAAAAGATACCTTGTTCAGTTTCAAGGTTAGCTTTTACTTGAAATAGTCTTACGCGACCTTTGAATAAGGGCCTACTTGTTAATCCGCGAATTTTTCCAGTAACTCTAATGAAGTCTTTGTCTTGACAGTCTTGAGGGGCAGGGTTTTTAAGGACTTGATAAAATTTTGTTGGAAAGATCCAACATAAATCCTTAATAGTTGCAATGCCAACGTCTTGAAGCTTTGAGATACTTTTAGGGATATTTTTAGTTTTATAGAGTTTATCTAATGATGATGCCCATGAGAGTTTAGATGTATTTGACATCTTCAACCTCGTAAACGAGATCACCTTTTGGAGCTTTGACTGTGACCTCATCTCCAAGTTCATGCCCAATTAGAGATTTACCTAAAGGTGAGCTATATGAAATTTTACTACTAGATTCCTTGGCTTCTTCTTCTCCAACAATTTGAATAGTGATAGAGCAATCTTTTTGATGATCATAAAGAGTAAGTGTTGCACCAAAAAAGATTTTGGTACCTGAGAGCTTTTCAATATCTACTACATTTGCTCGAGCTGACTTATTTTGAAGTTCACCTATACGGCCTTCAATATGGCTTTGTTTTTCTTTTGCTGCATGATACTCAGCATTTTCTTTTAAGTCTCCCAAGGCTCTAGCTTCGGCAATAGCAACTTTTATGTTTTCTCTATCAACTTTAATCAACTGCTCTAGTTCCTGATCAATTTTTTCTTTTCCATAAATGGTCATAGGGAAATTCATAAGTTTATTCCTTATTTTTTAAAAAGAGCTTCAGCTGCACTTAGCAAGTCATCTTTCTTTTTTTTATCTGGGACTCCGAGAGTAAAGTGATTACAGAAGTTTACTTTTTCTTTATTAACAATTCTCTCAGCCATTGTTTCTCTGCATTCGTTATAAGCATGGGGATCGTAAAAGTCACACATTTTGCAAACTCTTACATAAGCATAGCATTGAGGACATTCATCTGATCTCATAACTTTTATACTATCAAAAGTCATGGCTGTTTCACATCTATAGCATTTAGTTTCCATTAGAATACCTTCGCAAATTTAAATCCAAATTTCCAGTGCTTAAACTTAGTAGTTTTATCTCCTTCTGGAGAAAAGTAGATTTTAGGAAAACTTCTTTTGTTATACTCTTGAATGGCCCTATTTAGATTTTGTTCATTTTTTAAAGACTTTCTTTTAGAGACATAAAAATTTGTCCCTACTATTCCAGCACCTAAACCCATCAATAAGTATTTATTAGTTAAGCCTGAATCACTATCATTTAATAAACCGAAAGCTCCAACGGCTAAACCTAAGGTACTGATGATTGCAGTTTTCCATGAAGGCAGGGCATTTTTTTGATAGATGTCTAAGTAAGATTTCGCTATAGGGTCTTTATCGAGTAAATATCTAAGACCGTCACCTTTAATTGTAGAGCTAGAGTCTATTAAAATTTTTTGATAATTTACGTAGGCAATTCTATTGCAAGTATTATCTAATCCCTGAGAATAAGAAATAAACGAAAAAATTAAGAAAACGAAAATTAGTTTCATTAATTACTAAGTTATCAAATTTTGGCTAAGCTATCTAGAAATTGATTTGAGCTACTAAGCTAAGTGCTTGAAATCATTATCTTTGATCGTGCGATACCTTTCAGAACTGACACCTAAGAGACTTAAAATGAGAGGGGACTTAGAAGAAGTTAAAATCTTTGTAATAACTGGCCTCTAGATTGCAAGTAATACGGCAGAAGCAATTTAAACGAGTGTATTCCGGAGGAATCAATGAGAAAAGTGTTATTTTTTATTTCAACTGTCTTATCTTTAGTCAGTTTTTCACAAAGTAGAAGTAGTTGTGCATCCCAATCAGGCCATTGGAGTGATATTGCTACAGAGCAAACTGAAGTAATTCGTTCTGCAATAGAGAGTCTAAGATTAAAACCAAAATGTGGAAACTTTGCCAATGGTTTTAATTTGGAAGATTTAAAACTAATGAATCATCTTAGAGAGCAGAGTTTAAAGGATCCTGAAAAAGGATCGCCACTAACCACCTTTGATAATATTGTTAATTTAAGGAATTTTACTGCCAATGAAGGGCAAAATATGAACCCTGCAGTTACAAAAGCTGCAACAATAGCTCTTGCAAGTAAGACTTTAAGTACGACTTCAATTTATGCAACAGCAGCAAATAAAATAAAATCTTCAGTAGATTCTGGAATTAAATTTGCTAATAGAGTGATGGGAACTGTAAATGCGAATCTAAAGGATCCTGATTTTAAAGGATGTATATCATCTGGAGGAGCACCAATTGCTGAGTTATTAATGGGAAGTGTGAAGCTTGCAAACTCTTTAAATAAGTCAAACTTTGCAAATGCAAAAAGCACAAATAATCTAGTAGGAAACTTTTTAGACCTCATCAAAAATGATGATATAAAGCAGGCACTAAATCAGGATAAAACATTTGAATATTGGAATGATTTATCATGTTTAATTGAAAGTACGACTGATTCATATTGTTCAATACGAGATGCTAAAGACCTACAAGATCAAATCACTAAATATAATAATCTAGTTTCTAAAAAAATTAAAAAAGGTTCAAAATATAATCCTTTAGAAGCATACTTTGTTTTACGAAGAGATGTTCCAAACGTTTCAAGATGGTTGCTTGACGTATTATTTGGAAATGAGCCGGTAACAACGAAAGAAGCTGAAAGAAAAAACGAGGTTTGGGAAACAGCTATTAATTTAATTAAAGATGAAAATAAAGTAATTGGAACGATTAATGAGAAAGTAATAGAAATAGAGAGTATCTTTAGTAATGCTGGAGATGAAAATGGAAAAAAAGCAAAAATTCTTGAGATTTTAGGGATGGTCATTAGTGAGTTAACTCGTCAATGGGAAGGTGTAAACTTTATTACATCTAATTATCCTGAAACTCAGTTACCGTTTTTATTAATTGGTAAAAAGCATGCACCACCTCCTGTTACTGGAATCTATGATAGAGACTTCGAAGGTAAAGATAACTGGATTGATCCAGAGTGTGGGACATCTTATAATGCAAGGGTACCTTATTCATGGAAAAAATTTCTTCAAAACTCAGGTTCGTTCCATTGTAGTTTGGATAATCCTGATGAAGTATTGAATGTAATTACATATAACTTTAGAAAAATTATGCTTACAGCAAAGAATCAATTGTTAGATTATATGAATGACTTTCTTGTAATTGATAAAATTGACCTAGTCTCTAGTCTTTATAAAGGTGTAGGAATCTCAGTTTATGAATCAATGCATAATATCTATAATTATTTATTTAAATTTAAGGACCGATTAACTCTTATTGAGAAAGAATTTGAAAAAACACTAAATTCTAAAAAATCAAGTGAAGCTGAAAAAAATAAAGCCAAGGCAGAAGTTCTTGCAGTGAGAAATATGCTAGGGAATATAGAAGAATTATTACCAAAACTAGATAGAGTTTTTGCTGAATTAGGTTCTGAGGCTGAGGTCCGGAATTTAGGTGAAGGTGATTTTGAAGAAAAAAAGCTCGCTGCAAATGCAAAAGTTATAAAAACAGTATTTAAAGAATTTAATGTTTTATTACAACAATCTAACTTCTTTAAAAGAAGAATAGAAACTTTTGCGATGTATGATATGAGATTATTAGTTAGGGAAAATGAGATGAGTGATTACCTAAATAATTGGATGATTATTTCAGGAGCTGCTGTTATGTCAGAAGTTTTAGATCCTTCAATCAATAGTGGTTTTAATGTCTCATACGCATTAAAGAATGAAGATATTAAAAATGCATTAGCTATATCAAACAAAAACTTAAGTGTGATGGAAACTTTTGTAAAAGATCATTTCGTTGGAGCTATCTATTCCCTTGATGCTGTTATTAAAGGAGATTATGGTAAGTGGGATTATATTAAGAGAATGATTAAAGAGTGGTTTAAAAATGAAAACTCTTATGTTAGAGCAAAATATGCATTTACTGATGCAATGTTAATGTATGATCTTGAAGATGAAAACTTATCTAAAGCTGAAAAAGCGAGATATACAAAGCTAAAAAATGATGCGACTGCAACATTTTTAAAGAAACAAATGCATATGCCAAGTAAACCTTGGGAAACTTTTAAAGGATTCTTTTCAAGTATATATAATTTAGTTGCCCATGGTGATAGATATCCATATAAATTTCAGTGGGACCCAGATGCAGTTCTATTAACAGATGTTGGTGGAGATGGATCATATGAATGGTTAAAGAGTAAATATTGTGTTCAATCACTATCGTTTATAAAAAATAGATCGTTCCTTGCATCAATTTGTAACGGATCTGAAATATCAAATCCATACGTAGATACTCATTATAAAAAAGAGGATATCTTAGATAGGAGATTGAAACTGTCTTATAACTACTTTTTAAATACTAAGGCAAAGAATCATAGAAAGAATGTGTGTTCTTACAGAGATTATATAAGAAATAACGAGGCATTAGTTCTACTTGATGAGATAAATAAGTCAGAGTAAATCAATACAATTTTCAAATGAAGAGATCCTGCATAAAATAAATTTATGCAGGATCATTTTAATTTTATAGTTATAGGTGGCGGAGTATCAGGCTCTATCATAGCCGAAGAACTTGTTTCAAATGGGCATTCAGTGTTAATGCTAGAAGCTGGAAAATTTTTTTATTCAAATAATTATCCAAGATTTGATATCGACTCCAATTCTCAAATGTATTGGAACGGGGGAGTGGAACTAACAAGCGATGCCGAAATAGGGTTAGTAAGACCAAAAATGATAGGTGGCGGATCTATTATTAATGGAGGATTATTAGATCGCTTTGATGACCTTGCTTTTGAAGGTTTTAAAGATGAATCTGGAATCAAGTTTTTTAATAATAATGAAATCACTCCTTGGTTTGAGAAGATTGAAAATAAGACATCTATAGTAAAAGTACCTGAAGAGTTCGCCAATAAAAATGCCGACATATTTAGGGAAGGTTTTAAAGCCAACGGTTTTACTTGTAATCCTCTAGATAGAGGTCAAACAGATTGTCGTTATAATGAAGGAATGGACTGTATAGAGTGTTTAGCAGGATGTCCGATCAATAGTAAACAAAGCACAATGATAACCTATGTAAGGTCGGCCCTTAAGAAAGGGTTAAAAGTATTTTCCGAATTTGAGGTTAAAAAAATTGAAAGAGGGAAGATAGTTAAAGTTCATGGAACAGATAGATTAGATAAAAAGTGGAGCTTTAGCGCTGATAAGTTAGTACTTGCTTCTGGTTCAATTGGAAACTCAAAATTATTAATAAATTCAAATTTTAAAAATCCAAATATTGGAAAGAGGTTTTACACCCATCCTCAATATATGCTGATGGCCGAATTTAATTATGATATTGACGCATATAAAGGACCTCTTCAAAGTTATAAATCCGATGATGTAAACTTTAGAAACAAAGGCTTCAAGTTAGAAAATGTTTTTGCTCCTCCTGCTGCAATATCGGTTCTATTTAAGGGGATTCAACAAGAGCATTTTTATTTTATGAAAAATTTAAGAAGATTTGCTAGTATAGAAGTGGCGATTCGAGATACCAATCCAGGTGAAATAAAGGTGGGGAAAAATAATAAGACTATTGTTCACAAGGAATTGGATGCCGTTGATTTAAAGAGAAAAAGCATGGGTTATGATGCGATAAAAAATATTTTCTATTCACAAGGAGCTAAAAGAGTAATTGAAGGAGAGTTTGGAATAGGTCTACACTTAATGGGAGGTTGTGCTATTGGAGTAGATGGTTCTAAGTCAGTAATTGATCCCGAGTTTAGATTGCATGATGAAAAAAATATCTTCTGTGCTGATTCAAGTATTTTCCCGAATGCTCCAGGAATAAATCCATCTTTAACTATTATGGCCTTATCAAAAATGGCTGCGCAGAAGTATATTAAATGAAATCTAAGTTTTTAAATTCTTTTGCGATGAGAGGTCTTGCAAAATGTGGAGACGTTTATATTCCAGGGGATGAAGACTTGAGTTCATTTTCTGAATCTGGGTTTCTTGAATACATTGATAAGCAATTAGTTAATATGGAAAAAGATGATATTTTTGGTCTCAACATACTTTTAAGTATTTTTTCATTTTTTCCACAAAACCTTCTCGTGTGGGTTTTAAAAATTGCATCTAAAAATGAGTTACTTCCAAAGTTCTTACGTCCAACCGCAAAGTTAATAAATATGGGAATGAAAGGACTTAGCTGTAGTCTGTATTATTCAGGCCTTGAATCGCTTAATGCAAAGCATCCAAGAGTCATGGAGGTCATGAACTGGAAGCCTAAAAGGTTAGAATCATTAGATGATAAAGAATTAACTGATCTTATTCAGAAAAACGACTTCAATTCAACCCTGTAAAATTATCCATCGCCCTTCGAGTTTTCTGCTATTGATTGTATGAAATAAGAATGAAGTTATATGTATTTTGTATTTTCTTTCACTTTTGTACTTTTGCAGCCATCCATGGAAGTGATGATAGAGTTGAGGAGCAAGATCAAAGAGTTGGAGTCATGACCAGTCATTCTTGTAGTGCCTTCTTAATATCCAATAAATGCGTGATTAGTGCAGGACATTGTTATAGAACCTATAGCCAAGTATTTAATTTTGACGGAATTTTAACAACAGGTACGAGTATAGGCTTTATGAATGATAGAAATAATGATTGGTCAGTCTATGTTTTGCCTAAAAAGATAAACTTAAGACATTTTGATCTTCAACAAGCAGAGATTCAATATCCAACAGTGAAAGTAATAGGGTTTCCTAAAGAAAATCAAAATTCAATGTCAGGTATCGGAGAAATTTTAGATATCAAAACAGATAGAATCTTGCATGACGCTGATACTACCGAGGGACAATCTGGCTCGCCTTTGATCGATCATAAATCAGGTCTTGTCATTGGTGTTCATACACACGGAAATGAGAAATACAATGAAGGTACAGCTATAACGGAACCATCTTTTAGAAGTTCTATTGAAGTTTGCATGTCACTTTAATTGTCACGACCTTTCATGCCAAGTTTTGTACTTAATGATTCAAGTTTTAAACCATTGATTGCGAACTTTAAAAAATTAGTTACTCCACCGCCAAACAAACCACGAGTCATTGTTTTAAAAATTTTAGATTTTTCAGTTGTATAGGGATACCAATTAGGATCAATTTTTTTATGACCACCATCAATAATTATCGATTTAATATTACAAAATGAATAAAGGCCTATTTCGCCTTTATATCTTCCAATCCCTGAGTTTTTAACACCACCGAAAGGAAGTTCATGATTTCCTTCAGTTAACATGACGTTGTTAATAGAAACACCTCCAACTTCTAATGAGTGAGCAATTTCTTGGGCTTGAGCTATATCAGTATTCCAAATACTTGCTGTTAAACCATATTTTGAATTATTGGCTAATTCAATCGCTTCAGCCTTAGTTGAAAAACTTTTTATCCAAACAAGAGGACCAAAAGTTTCTTCAGTATAGACAATCATAGATTGATCCACCTTATCTAAAATAATAGGAGGAATTGCAGGATTCACTTTATCCCAATCGTGACCACTTAATTGAACTGCTCCTTTTGAGAGGGCATCTTCTAATTGTTCTCTCACAATTTTAACTTGGGCAGGACTAGTCATAATACCTATGTCTGAATTTCCATCGGTATCAACTTTCTGAATAATTTTTTTACTCTCTATTACAAGTTTTTCTTTAAACTCAGAATAAATATTTTCATGGACAAATATTCTCTCTACTGAGGTACATGATTGTCCACAATTAGTCATACTTCCCCAAAGGGCTCCTCTAACTGCTCGTTCAATGACACAGTTTTCAAACACTAGCATTGGATCTTTTCCACCTAATTCTAATTCAACAGGTATTAAGTATTCACTTGCCTGCTTCATAATAATTTTTCCAGTTTTAACACTTCCCGTAAAAAATATTTTATCTGGCTTTTGATCAATTAAATCTTTTCCTGTTTTACCATCTCCATATATTATTTGAACACAGTCTCGAAATTCTCCAAGAGTTGCTTCAAGAACTTCTTCTAAAAATCCAGTCATCGGTGTAAGTTCAGACGGTTTATAAACGACCGAGTTACCAGTTACTAATGCTGTCGTAATGGGAACAATAGCTTGGTAGAATGGATAGTTCCAAGGAGAAATAACAAGAATGACCCCTAGTGGATCCATGTAAATTCTTGATTTTTTTCCAAGCATCGCAATTGGAGTATGCACTTTTTTATCTTTTAAATGTTTTTTAGATTTCTTAATAAGAAAGTCTAAATGTTCTAATACTCCAAAGATTTCACTCACATAAGCATCACCACTAGATTTTTGGGTATCAGCTTGAATTTTTTCAACTATAAGCGAATCATTCTCAAGAATATACTTCCTGAAGTTATCAATGAGTTTTACCCTTTGATCTAGAGAGAGGGATTTAAGCTTAATCTGAGATGAGCGTGCTTTATCAATTGAATTCATATTTCATTTCCTTAAATTCAGAGTTATCTTTTTAGTTATTTAGGGTCATAGGATTGTATTAGTTCTTTTGGATAATTCTTGGCTTGAAAATTGAGGAGGAATAGATTGCTTATCTAGGTTTCTATCTTTTTTATCTTTTAAAAATTCTGTCGCAAATTTTTCAAGCTGATAAGTTAAAGCTGGAAGGGTCCATTTTCCATAAAGAGTGTGTCCACCTTCATAAAATTGAACTTCATATTCTTCGGGAGTGGTAATATATCCACAGTAATTATTTGAATATGGGGCAATTATTACTTTAGAAATACCTTTTTTTTCTAAAATTGGCTCAAGTGCAAGTTTTATTCTCTTCCCTGCCATGGTTGTTGTTTCAGCTGGTATAGATATCAAGGCAACATGACCTAATTGAGAAATTTGAACAGGTAAAACTTCTGGTAACCAAGAATTTTCTGCAAGAGCACCTTGAAAAAATTGTATTGCAAAAGTATTCATTAATGGATCTACATGTCTAAAAATGTGTAACCATCTACTTCTTGAGCTAGCTAAGAATTTCTTTTGACCAGTATCAAGAATAATTCTTTTCTTGCCATGAAGTTTTTCATAGATTTTTCTATCTTTATATTTTTTTCTATTAATAACAAAGTTTTTAGTTTGATGCGAATAATTTAAACTCAGTGCTAAAAAACTGAAAATATTTGATATTAAATCTGGAAAAGCTCTTCCATCCACTGGTGATCCTGACAGAAAAGAAACTCCCATTGCTCCGTGAGCACTTCTTTTATTATTAGTTTCAGTAAAATCTTTTGTTTTCATTTCAGAAAAGTCTAAATAGATGAGTTCCGAATCAATAAGTGGTTCTACTTTGTAAGAAATTCCTTTACTTAAAATTTTTAATGCCTGATCAGCTTGTAGCTTCCCATTATATTCAGCTGACTTAAAATCATCTTTAAATTTTCCTCTGAAATCTCTATTTTTTTGTCTCTCTCTAATAAAATTTGGAGTTATATCTCCAGCATTACCTTGAGAGAAGATGCAAACTCTATCTGTTCCTTCTTCACTAACTTTAGCTGCAATACCTTTATTATCAGAGTGAACATATCTATTTGTACTTCCAATAGATGTGCAATGAACCGGAAACCAATTAATAAATCCCTTGATAGCATTATTTTTCTTGATCACAAGCATTTCAACCTTTTTTGGTGCTGCTTCTTTTGGGCTAAGATTTTTATTAGTAACCTCAGGATTTTTAAAGTATGCCTTTAATGACCTGTTAAATGAAACCTCTGAGTCTTGAGGGAAATTTCCTTCTTGATACTCTAGAGTAGCTTGTGAAATATCTTTATATGCTTTCTCGATTGATCCAACAATACCACTTGTTATATGAGTTAGGATTTTTGGTACATGACCATTGTTAGGCATATTATATAATGGATAATAATCATACCCTCCAGGAGAGGAATGAGTGTGCTGAGCAGTAATATGTAATTGATCGCGTGAGAAATTTTTAAATAGAGGATTCTGCAAAAGTTTAGAAAATACAGTTTGATAAATACTATCTGTAACGAACCCTACTTCTATATTAACATAAATAAAGTATGTAGCTTTTGTTTGAAAAAGGACTGTCCGTGCATATAGTTTTTCTTTTATTCCACTAAGTTTTTGATCAGGTCTTGCAAAACCTAAAAAAATGGCATCTTTTACATTAGGAGTAATTTCCTCTTTTCCTAATCCAATATTAAAATTTTCAGACATGTTGATTGTGCCTTTTTCGTAACATAAGCTAATATATAATATAATGATTAACGAACTTAATAAACTGAAACTAGATTTAAAAGGAAAAAAATTTCCTATAGCTTTTCTTATAGAGGAAAACTTGAATCACAATGTTGAGTTCTTTACTCGGGAATCTAAGGATAAGTTAATTAGAATCGCAACAAAATCTATTAGATCTCTAGAAGTTTTAAAACTATTAAAAAAAAAACTAGGTCCAAAGTATAATGGACTAATGTGCTATAGTGCCGAAGAAGCACTTTGGTTATTAGAAGAAGGTTTTGAAAATATATTAATTGCTTATCCAGTTATAAATAAAAAAAACATTAAAGATTTATTAGCTCATGCTAATTCAAGTGAAGTTTATTTTATGATTGATTCATCTGAACATGTTGATATCTTATCTGCTCTTGCTGATAAACCTATTAATGTGTGTATAGATATTGATCTTTCTATGAAACTACCGGGATTAAATTTTGGTGTTTATAGATCTAGCATTAAAAATTTAAGAGACTTCAAAAATCTCTACTCATATTGTAAAAATAAAAACAATATTTTAATCAAAGCTGTGATGGGCTATGAAGCGCAAATTGCTGGAGTGAGAGATAAGGGATCAAGCTTTCTTGAAAACCTTGTTATTCCATTTTTAAAGAAAAGATCTATTAACAAACTTAGGCAACTTAGATCGGAGATACTTACTTGGATAAATGAAGAAAATATACAATTAGACTTTGTTAATGCTGGGGGAACAGGAAGCATAGACTCATCAATTAAAGAAGAACTTGTTACAGAGATTACTGTTGGTTCAGGGTTTTATGCTCCAAGTTTATTTGATGGATATAACAACCTAGATTTAAAACCATCACTGTTTTTTGCTCTTGAAGTAACAAGAAACCCAGAACCTAAAATTTATACTCTCTATGGAGGAGGTTATGTTGCTTCCGGAGCACTAGGTCTTGAAAAAATTCCCATCCCTATTGATTCAGCTGTTAAATTGATATCTACTGAAATGTGTGGAGAAGTTCAAACTCCCATTAAGTCTGAAAAAGTATTTAATTTAGGTGATCCTGTAATTTTTCGACATGCTAAGGCCGGAGAACTATTAGAGCACTTCAACTTTTTTTGGTTACCTAAAAGAGGCATTGAATTTAAAACTTATAGAGGATTGAATAAGAAATTCTAATTTAGAATCAATAAAATGGAGCTCACGACGAGGATCGAACCCGTGACCTCTCCCTTACCAAGGGAGTGCTCTACCACTGAGCCACGCGAGCTTAACTGATTTTATTGTATCTCATATTAATTAACTAAGGCTTCATTGCCAATCTTTGAGCGATTTTCTTAATTTTCTTGTCAGTAATCTTATCTTTAGCGA
>Ga0114952_1000734_pt1 | contig 32009 bp, 28 predicted proteins | sample SidtaG_2_FD_87303 | JGI IMG/M metagenome (GOLD analysis project Ga0114952, IMG submission 87303) | Marine algal microbial communities from Sidmouth, United Kingdom - Sidmouth_Asex2 metaG | ecosystem: Host-associated > Algae > Red algae > Unclassified | place: Sidmouth, United Kingdom | collected...
AAAAAGACTCAAAGCAGCTTGGGATCAAGACTATTTGAACAAAGTTCTAAATGTAAAAGTATGAGAGTGTACTGAATAACTCTTAATTTAAGAGAATTTAGCAAAGCATGAGTTTGCCCTGATCTTACACCCACAAATATTGAAACTTCTCCGTCTTTTGGATTCACTGCTTTTACTCCATAGACTTCAAAATCTGCTTTATAATTTCTATCTAAATTTTGTTGCCAAATGCTATCCCAAGTATCATAAACTACTTTTTGGGTTAAATCTCCTTTTGCAATAAATTCTTCATAATTTCCTCCATTAAAGGGCAAGCCAATCATTTTTTCTGGAACTTTTGTTAAGTCTTTTACGCAGCAACCTAACAAGGTTGTGTATGGCATTAAATGATCTCCATCATAATTCGTATACACGACATAAATATCATTTGATACTTTGTTAGGAATTTTGTTTAAAATATCCTCGTTCATAAATTTACTCCATAATGCTCCAATATCTCTGGCAGATTCTCCATTCAAATTTGATGTTCTAACAGTAATACCAACGACTGTAAAAGGGTCTATTTTAATACTTTTCATGTTGTTTTTTTGATTTACATTAAATATGAAATTAATAATAACACAAAAATAGAAGCAAGCCATGACGATATGTGTCAGGGGTGTTTTTATTGTATAAAAAAAGGCTCCTTTTTTTAAGGAGCCTTTTTTACTAAAACTATCTTATAGCTTCTTATTTATTTTTTAGACATGTGTCTTTCTCTTGCCAACAATGTGTTTTTTAACAACATTGCTATGGTCATTGGCCCAACACCACCAGGTACTGGTGTAATGAATGATGCTTTTTTACTTACACTTTCAAAATGGACATCTCCTGCCAACCTGTAACCGTTCTTTTTTGTTTGATCTGGTACTCTTGTTATTCCTACATCAATTATTACTACATCTTCTTTTACCATATCACCAGTTAAAAACTCAGAAATACCAATGGCTGCTACAATAATATCTGCATTTTTAGTAATCTCTTTTAAGTTTTTAGACCTGCTATGCACAACGGTAACTGTAGCGTCTCCAGCTTTTCGTTTTTGGCTCATTAAAATACTCATAGGTCTGCCCACAATATGGCTTCTTCCCAAAACCACTACATTTTTCCCAGAAGTTTCCACTTGGTATCTTTCAAGTAACTCCATTATTCCATAAGGTGTTGCTGGTAAAAAAGTTGGTAAATCTAAAGCCATTTTACCTACATTAGTTGGATGAAACCCATCTACATCTTTATCTATATCTACAGCCATTAATACCTTCTGTTCATCAATTTGATCAGGTAAAGGTAGTTGAACTATAAATCCGTCAATATCATTATTTATATTTAGTTCTTTTATTGTTCTTAACAATTCTTCTTCTGAAGTATATTCTGGCAATTCAATCAACGTAGAGTTAAATCCTATTTTTTCGCAAGCTTTTACTTTTGCATTTACGTAGGTCATACTTGCCCCATCACTACCGACTAATACTGCTGCTAAATGGGGAACTTTTTCATTACGCTCCTTCATTTTAACTACCTCAACAGTAATTTCTTCTTTTATCTGGTTGGATATTTTTTTTCCGTCTAGTAATTCCATTCCTTATTATTATCACTTAGAACCTCGTTAAAGAGGAGTTCAAATTTGATTATTTTTTATTTAGCCATTCCTTTCATATTGCTCATCATCTGCATCATCTTTTTGCCGCCACCGCCTTGCATCATTTTCATCATTTTACTCATTTGATCAAATTGTTTGAGTAATTGGTTTACTTCTTGTATTGTTCTTCCACTACCTTTTGCTACACGTTTTTTTCTGCTTGCATTTAATTTGGTTGGTGTAGACCTTTCTAATGGTGTCATAGAATGGATAATAGCTTCTATATGTTTAAAAGCATCATCATCTATATCTAATCCTTTCATAGCTTTTCCAGCACCAGGAATCATACCCATTAAATCCTTCATACTACCCATCTTCTTAATTTGCTGTATCTGACTTAAAAAGTCATCAAAACCAAATTTATTCTTGGCAATTTTCTTTTGGATTTTTCTAGCTTCTTCTTCATCAAACTGCTCTTGCGCTCTTTCTACTAAAGAAACAACATCTCCCATTCCTAAAATACGGTCTGCCATACGTGAAGGATAGAACACATCAATAGCATCCATCTTTTCACCTGTACCTATAAATTTAATAGGCTTATTTACTACCGATTTAATTGAGATTGCAGCCCCACCACGTGTGTCACCATCTAATTTTGTTAGAATAACTCCGTCAAAATTTAAGATATCATTGAAGGCTTTTGCCGTATTTACAGCATCTTGCCCTGTCATTGCATCTACTACAAATAAAGTTTCTTGTGGTTGTATTGCTTTATGAACATTTGATATTTCTTGCATCATTTCTTCATCAACAGCTAAACGTCCTGCGGTATCAATAATAACCACATTATGTCCGTTTGCCTTTGCATGCGCAATACCTGCTTTTGAGATAGCTACGGGATCTGTATTTCCCCTATCTGAATATACTTCTACACCTATTTGTTCTCCTACCACGTGTAACTGATCTATTGCCGCTGGGCGATATATATCACAAGCTACTAATAAAGGTTTTTTGGATTTCTTTGTTTTTAAGAAGTTAGCCAGTTTACCTGAAAAGGTTGTTTTACCAGACCCTTGTAAACCAGACATAAGAATTACAGATGGTGTACCAGATAGGTTAATGCCTTCTGCATCTCCACCCATAAGTGTTACCAACTCATCTTTTACTAATTTTACCATTAACTGCCCTGGCTGCAGGGTTGTTAATACATCTTGACCAAGTGCTTTTTCTTTTACTCTAGCTGTAAATTCTTTAGCTATTTTAAAATTAACATCGGCATCTAGTAAAGCTCTACGAACCTCTTTTAAAGTTTCTGCAACATTAATCTCTGTTATTTGTCCGTGTCCTTTTAGAACATGGAATGCTTTATCTAGTTTTTCGCTTAAATTATCAAACATAGTCTTACCTTATTATCAAGTAGTGCAAATTTAAGAATAACAATGGGATGTCTGGGGTTTCAGTAAAAAAATATAATACAAAAAGGGCTACTTTTTACAAGTAGCCCTTTTTGTATTATATTTTTTTATTAATTATTGATTAAATACTTCATTTAAAATCATAATATTTTGCCCTCGTTCCAATTTAAACGTTCCATCTTCACAGGCTATCACATTCCATTCTCCAGTGTAGTTTGGTATTGATTTATTTAAACCGCTTAAATACAATATACCTTCTTGAAGAGACCAGTTACCTTCATCTACAATGTTGTCATTAGGACTGTAAACGTTAATATCATTGTTTATAAATTCGAGTTTTAAATCTTCAAAAAATGAACCTTCTAAATTTCCAACTTTCCACTTAGACTGTTCTATTTTCTCGATTATTATTTCATCTGTACATATGTTAGCTTCACAATATTTGTCCAACGAAATTACTTCTTGTCCTCTCTGTAATGTTATCTTGTCATCTAAACTCTCTATAACAGCCCAAATACCATTAAAATTCACAAGTTTCTCAGTTAAATTATCAAGCATTAATGTCCCGCTTTGCAAAGACCAAACACCTTCATCAACTATAGTGGCACCATCTGGATCGTAAGCATGAATATTATTATTTGAAAAATCTATTTTTAAATCTTCAAAAAAGGCTCCTGTAGCATCTGTAATTCCCCATTTACATTGGTTTAATTTTTCGCTTACTTCTGCATCATTAGGTAAATCATGACAAGCCATTCTTAGGTCAATTTTATTGTCGTCATTAACAGATAATTTAATTTCACCCTGTGCTAATTCGGAAACAAACCACTCTAAATTAAAGTCCTCCAATTCATCAAACTCTAATTTTAACACAACTCTAGAGCCTATATTTTTTGTACTCCAAGCTCCTACTATAACATTTCCTTGTGCATCTTTAACAGATACTTCTCCGTTTTCTGTAAAACTCATTAAATATCCAGAATATTGATCTATTTTACTTTGGTTGTCTCTTATTATCTCGTTCAGTAATAATGGACATTCTATTAAGTACAATTCTAAGTCTTTTTGTGTATAATCGTCATCATTATAATCATTATCATCATCCTCATCACAAGTATTCTTAGCTTTTTCTAATGTAGATGCTAATTCAGTATTCGTATTTACAGTAATTTTTGTTCCATCATATAAAGCTAGTTCTACTGGAAAATCTAAACTTACAATGTCATTAGTATCTAAGCTTGTAAAAAAGTTACTTAATTGCATATCATTAGTAACAGTTACATTTCCTGTTTCTTCTAAGTTTACATTGAATGTAAATAATTTAATAGGGTATACAAAATCTATACATTCTATATCATCATCTTCACCACCTTCTTTACAATCTTTAGCTATTTCTACAAGATCTTCTTTTGCATTAATTACAATTTCTGTAAAATCTGCTAATGTAACTGTAATTGGAAAAATAAATTCTAATGTATCTGCATCATTATCTATTTTATCAAAAATTTCTTCTATTAATTTCAAATCTTCAATAGAATTAATCGTTACATCTAATCCTTTAATAGTTACTGTATAAGGGAATTTAACTGCAAAGCAACTAGCACCATCAACAATATTATCAAAAGAACCATCATTGGAAACGGTTTGCGCTACTAATTTAGCAGTAGCAGAATTTGCTGTAATTGTTTCCTGTTCGTTTGTTTCCGAGACACTTTCAAATTCGTCTTGGCATGAGGTAAAAGTAATTGCCGTTATAAATAGGCTCATACATACTAAAAATTTAATAATTTTTTTCATAATTGATTTGGATTTATACAAATGAAACAACTGTATACAAAAATACCCTACCTACTTTTTTATTTATTTTTAGAATATCTTTGAAAAAAAATGAATAGTGGCTTCTAAAAATAATGATACTGTTTGTGAGGAAAAGGTTTATAGCCTCATCTTTAAGACTAATGCTAAAACGGTTTTTAACTATATATATTATAAATTTGGTAATGAAGAAAAAGCAAATGACGCTGTACAAGAAGCTTTTTTAAAATTATGGGAGAATTGTGCCAAAGTAACGCCAAAAAAAGCACAATCTTATGTATATACCATTGCAAATAACTTATACTTAAATGTATTGAAGGCAGAAAAAATACGCCTAAAATACGCTAATGAAACTATGCTTATCTCTAATGAGTCTCCCGAATTTATAATGGAACACAAAGAGTATCAAAAAAAATTAGACAATGCCCTTAATGGTTTACCAGAAAATCAACGAACTACTTTTTTACTAAACAGAATTGATAAAAAAAAATATGTTGAGATTGCCGAAATGGAAGGTGTGAGTGTAAAAGCCATTGAAAAAAGGATGCATTTAGCATTAAAATATCTTAGAGAAAGAATTGATGGAATATAGAATTGGTATGAAAAAAATATTTTAAACCTGAACAATAAACTTATAATTATAAATTTAAAAGTAGGGTTTTTACATTTTAAATTGTTATTTATACACAAAGCATAAAATCATGCAAGAAAATTATTTAGCAAAATGGCTTAACAACGAACTCACAGATGCTGAGTTATTTGAATTTAAAAAGTCTCAGGAATATGCGTCTTATCAAAAAATTATTGACGCTTCTAAAGGTTTAGAAGCGCCAAAATTTGATACAGATAAAGCCTTTAACGATATTAGAGAAAAACAATTTAACAATAAAGCTAAAGTTGTAAGGCTAAATCCAATTAAGAAATTAATGCGGGTAGCTGCTGTTGCTGTAGCCATTATTGGTCTTTCTTATTTTTATATAAACTCTTTAAACGAAACTGTAACTACACAATATGCAGAGCGTTCGGAGATTGTACTGCCAGATGCCTCTGAAGTTGTTTTAAATGCAAATTCTGAAGTATCATATAGCAAAAAGAACTGGAATAAAAAACGGAATATAAATTTAGAAGGCGAAGCTTATTTTAAAGTTGCAAAAGGAAAACGATTTACTGTAGTTACACCCGCAGGAAATGTTTCTGTACTAGGGACTCAATTTAATGTAGAACAAAGAAATGGTATTTTCGAGGTTACATGTTTTGAAGGTCTTGTAAGTGTATTATTTAACAATAAAGAAACCAAACTACCCGCAGGAAATTCCTTTTTGGTAGTCAACGGAAAAGTCAAAAGCATTAGTAAAACGAATACACCTGAACCTTCTTGGATTAATAATGAAAGTTCTTTTAAAAGTATTCCTTTATCCTACGTTTTTGCCGAATTAGAAAGACAACATAATATTACTGTTAAAATTAAAAATATTGATATAAATAAATTATTTACTGGTGGTTTTAGTAATACTAACCTAAAATTAGCGTTACAAAGTATTAGTGTTCCCAATCAAATAAAATTTAAACTAGAAGGGGACGAAGTACTGTTTTATGCCGAAAACACACCATAAATATTTTCACATAATTTTAATTATAGTACTATCCTTTATTGTTAGTACTACAAAGGGACAAGATAATAACTTAGCCCCCATACCGCTTATACCCTATCTACAAAAGTTAGAAAAAAAGTTTGATGTTAAATTTTCTTTTGTTGATGAGGACATAGAACATACTCAATTTCTTATTCCTAAAAGCGCTATTTTAAAAGTTATTTTAGATAGCATTGCAGACCAGACTAAATTAAAAATAAAGCAGATTGATAACCGCTATTATTCTATATTTAAAACTACGAACATAAGTATTTGTGGACAAATTTTAGATAATTTTAAGAATCCAATTGATGGTGCTACTATTGAAGTTTTAGAATCTACAGTTGCTTTAGAATCTAATGCAATTGGCAATTTCTCTTCAGTAAATATACCTAATAAAGCAGTTTTACGAATTAGGCATCTAGGTTTTAAAACCAAATACATTACCGCAGAAAATTTAGCCCATAAAAATATTTGTAGCTTTATATTGCTAAATCCGCATTATCAAAAACTAGATGAAATTGTTATGGTACAATTGCTAACTACTGGTTTAACCAAACAAAAAGATGCTAGCATACAACTAAACACGAATGATTTTGGAATTTTACCTGGACTCATAGAACCCGATGTTTTACAAACGGTACAAGCCTTACCAGGAATTAAAAGCATTGATGAAACGGTATCTAATATTAATATTAGAGGAGGTACAAACGACCAAAATTTAATTTTATGGGATGATATTAAAATGTATCAATCTGGTCATTTTTTTGGGTTAATCTCTTCTTTCAACCCGTATTTAACTACTAAAATTTCTCTTATTAGGAATGGCACCAGTGCTAAATATGGAGATGGAGTTAGTGGTATTGTGCGTATGGAAACCAATGATAAAATTCAAAAACTACCTTATGGAGGAGCTGGTATAAATTTAATTAGTAGTGATTTTTATGGGCAATTGCCAATTACTAAAAAATTAGCACTTCAGTTTTCTGCAAGACGTTCTATAACAGATTTCTTTTACACTCCTATTTACAAGCAGTTTTTTAATCGGGTTTTTCAAAATAGTGACATTGACAGAAATAATATTAATGATACAAAAATTCTTAGAGACGAAACATTCTATTTCTATGATTTTACTACTAAAATCTTGTATGACATTAATTCCAAACATAAACTACGTATTAGCCTCATAAATTCTGTTAACGCACTTGATTATAAAGAGTCCACAGAGAATACGAATAACAATACAAATAGCACACTAAATCAAACTAATATAGCATTAGGTAGTAGCATTAAAAGTAATTGGTCTCCAAAATTTTCATCATTTATAAACGCCTATTACACGCACTATAATTTAGATTCAGAAAACATTTTACCAAATGAAAGTCAAAAACTTAACCAAAAAAATGAAGTCTTAGAAACTGCAATACAACTACACACCAATTATACTTTTTCTAATACTGTAAATTGGTTAAATGGATACTCTTTTAGCGAAATAGGAATAAATAATACTACAAATGTAATGTCCCCTGCTTTTAAAAGTAATATAAAAGGGGTTGTTAGAACCCATGCCTTATTTTCTGAACTTGCTCACACTTCTAAAAACAAAAAAACAAACGCAAAGATTGGAATGCGGATTAATAGTATTGAAAATATAAATGGCACTTTCGAAGATTATATTATTGAACCTAGAGTAAACCTAAACTATACGTTTGCCAAAAATTTATATATTGAACTATTGGGCGAATATAAAAATCAGGTGACCAACCAAGTTCTAGATTTAAAACAAAATTTTTTAGGTGTAGAAAAACGCAGATGGATACTATCTAATGGTAAGTCTTTGCCTGTTATTAAAAGTAAACAACTTTCTATTGGACTTAATTACACAAAAAAAGATTTATATATAGGATTAGAGGGCTTTTACAAAAAAGTAAATGGCATTAGCACTGCCTCTCAGGGTTTTCAAAACCAAAATCAATTTAATGGGCAAATTGGAAGCTATGCGACAAATGGAATTGAGTTTCTTATTAATAAAAAAACGAATACTTTTAGTACTTGGTTTAGCTATGCTTATAATATTAACAACTATACTTTTAACACAATTAGCCCTAGTACTTTTTCTAATAACCTAGATATTAGACACACAGCTTCTATAGCTGGCACTTATAATTATAAGAATTTGAAATTAGGGCTTAGTATCACTTATAAATCTGGAAGCCCTTATACACAACCATTGAAAGGTGATACGATAAATTATAGAAATTTCCCCAATACTATCAATTACGAAAAACCAAATAGTAGTAGGTTACCAGATTACGTAAGAGCAGATGCTTCTGCTGTTTACAATTTTACTTTGGCTTCTAAAATTAAAGCTTCTGTAGGTGTATCTGTATTAAATTTACTAGGCAGAAAAAACATATTAAACACATTTTATAGATTAAATGATGCTAATAAAATAGAAACCACAGAAAGTGTTTCTTTAGGCATTACTCCTAATGTGAACTTTAGAGTATCTTTTTAATTTAAGCCACGACACTAGCTTAATTACTACTACTAATTTTCACTATTAACTCCAAGTAAATTTTAAAATTGATTTCAAAAATTTGAATTATAGTATGCTTGGACAACTAAAAATTAATGATAACCTCATTTTTTTTACAATGAAATACAAACACAAAAAGCTCAAACATCTTATTCAAATATTTGAGCCTTTCTATAATTATTACACTCTTATTTTTACAAATTAAAAACTAAATTCGTCCTTCAGAGCAACTCCTTTATTTTATCATCGTAATAGGTTCTATTTGACTTACATCTGCTTTTTTTATTCTAGCAAACCTTTCATTAGGATTATCTACAACCACCCATTCATGTTGTGTCTTAGCCTTCATTTTCTGTCCGTTTTTTGCAATTCCATACCAGTCAAAGGCTACAGAAATTTTAAAAACATTTTCACCAATTGATTTTATGATAAGGTTTTCTGGGTGGTGACTACTTTGAGTTAATTGTTTAGGGGTTCCGTTCAACCATGTTTCAAGATCTGCTAATGTTTTTATTTGTGAACTTGTAGAAAAATTTAGCTCAAAATCGTTTGTAAGTAACTCTTCAAATGGTTTTACATTACCATCTAATTTTTCCATATTTGCCAACCAGTAATACATTAGAGAATTTACACGGTTATTTGGATACGCATCTTCAAACGTATCTTTAGTTTCTCCTGTTGGCGTTATAACAACTTCAGATAATTTAGGTAATATACCATTTAAATCATTTTCTAAATTCATTAGGTAATCTATGGTATAACTCCCTTTTTTTCCGTCTGGCTGAATATTTTGATATTTAATATCTGCTTTAATTTGAGTTTTACCATCATCACCGGTAATTACTTCTATATTTTGCACGTGGTGTGCATTTTTCCAACCTTTATATACACCTAATCTTTCTGGATAATTTTCTTTTCCTACCATAGTACCAGCCGTACTTTTTATAGTAATATTATCAGTAAACATATCCATCTGATTCACTATTCGAAATTCATTCATAGGCCTTTCATATAATTGATACCAGCGATAGTATTGTGCCTTAGCAAGGTGAGAGAGTGTTGTTTTATCAGATTTAAAAAGTTGTTCTTCTGCCATAATCTCTTTTTCTTTGTTGTTTTCTAGTTCCGAATTTTTTTTACAAGAAAAATTTAGAAATAGAGTTAAAAATAATAATGAATTTAAAATTTTACAAGTCATATTTTAGAATTTAAGGGTTGTATTCAAATGTACTACACTACAGAAAATATTGGTAATTTAATACGTTAAACATTTAGTAAAAATTTCAATTATACTAAAACAATTATTTTTATAAGCAAATTACAAATGAGATTAACTTATTACTTACATTTATTCACAATTAGTAATATCTATTTTACGTACTAAAACCCTTTTAAATAATACAAGACTCCAAAACAGCATAACTTTCTAGTCTCTGGTTCTTAGATATACTATTTATTTCTTTAAAACCCTAATTTAATATGGTAAAGCGTTATCACACTTTCCTATAAACTCACCACACTTATTCTACAAAAAACAAACACTACTTAATAATATGAGGCATTTCTAAAATACATGTATTTAAGTAGTAGCACTTTAGCTTTTAACTATCGGTAGCCGATTATTTAAAAAAGCTAAACTCAATTTATATTTAAAACTATTATGGTATCCTAAAAAATTATTTTATGCTATGCTTTCATACAGCTGTAAAACACATTCTTTACCGCCGCTAATTTTAAAAAACTTGGCTAAAAAACACATGTACAAACGCAACAATTATTAAACATACTAACAATATAAAAATCAGCCGAGCATTAAAAATTATCTTTGATCAAAACTGCACATATAAGGAGAGAATAGTATTAGTTTAAAAAAAATACTCGCTGTAAATTGCGCCCTAATAATAATTAATTTTTTTTGATAAAAAAAACACCTACTAATCATTTTTAAAGAATTAAATAATAAATTATGAAAAAAATACTATTTTTTGCATTACTAATTAGTGTAAACACATTCTCCCAACGCTCAAAAAAATCTTGGAATAATAGCGATGATAGAAATAAGCAACATTTAATTGATGTTTCTGAAACACTAAAAAAAACAACGCTATTCAAAGAATTTGACAATCAAAACAAAGCTTATAACCCTCTAAGTAAAAAAAAATCAAGAACTTCTAAATCTTCAGAAAATTCAATTCCGTTAGTTAATGGTATTAATATAGCATGGGTAAATTTCGGAAGAGATACAGGGTTAGATCCTTTTACTGGTAGTGAATACCATCCAAACCTTTCTAAATTTGGTGAAATAATGGATTTCACAGTAGACAAAGGAGGTAACGTAGTACGATGGTGGTACCATACTAATGGATCTACAAACCCCGCCTTTGTAGACAAAAAAGTAACTAAGAACCCTGAGTTTTTTCATGATGATGTAAAAAGTATCCTTGACTTAGCACACAGCAAAGGTCTAAAGGTTCAAATATGCTTATGGTCATTTGATATGCTAAAAGAACAATGGGGTGTAGATGCTTCCACAAATAAGTTACTACTTACAGAAGATGAGTACACAGATGCATATATAAACAATGCGCTATTACCTCTTGTTAATGCTATTGGAAATCACCCAGGACTTTATGCATGGGAAATTTTTAATGAAGCAGAAGGAATGACTAGTGCTTACGCTGGTCATTGGCCTGGTTTTTTAGAAAAAGTTGAAATGCCAGTTATACAAAAATTCGTAAACAAAACAAGTGGTGCAATTAGAAGAGCACAACCTATGGTTAAAATTACTAATGGTGCATTAGGTCTTTTAACTAATATGGAGGACTCAAGCAAAGGATTTTGGAATGCTTATTCTGATGCAAATCTAATTAATTCAGGTAATGACAAAGATGGGTACTTAGATTTTTACAATGTACATTATTACAGTTGGGCTGGGATAAAAGGGTCACCCTTTCACAACAAATTTGACGCTAATAAAATAGATAAAGCAACTGTTGTTGGTGAATACTACCCTGATAATTTAATCCTTGAGGGCGCACCTACAATTAATGCTCAAGATTTAGGAAGTAAATTAGCAGAAAATAATTGGGGAGGCTCACTAGTATGGTCTTGGACTGATAGAACATCAACAACAGACAGGAACAATATAGCCTTAATTACAGCCAGTCTAAGCAATAGTGATGACAACGATGGTGATGATGATAATGACGACAATGACGGAGATGCTAACAATGGCGACAATGACAATGACGGAGATGCTAACAATGGCGACAATGACAATGACGGAGATGCTAACAATGATGACAATGACAATGACGGAGATGCTAACAATGATGACAATGACAATGACGGAGATGCTAACAATGATGACAATGACAATGACAATGATGACAATGACAATGACAGCGATGGTGATGAGCAATTTACCAATATTTTAGAAGCTGAATCAGCTGATTTAAAACAAAACACTGTTATTCTAAATAATACTTTGGCTAGCAATACAGCATATGTGGAAATATCTTCTAGTCCTGCTAAAATAATATTTACTCTTAATAAAGTACCCTTAAGCGGCTTATATAAAATTGGTATTAATAATAGGTCTTTAGGTGGCAACGAGCAATATGGAGAAAAAATTCAGCGCATAAATTCTAGTGCAGATAATACTGTAATTAATCACCTATTTGAACCTTCTAAAGTTTGGAAAACAGATTTTGTAAATCTTAATCTAATTAAAGGAACAAATACTATAACTATAGATGCATCTTGGGGATATATAGATATTGACAATATTACTATTGAAAAAGTATCTAATTCTAATGATGATACAAACGATAACACTGATGATAATATTTCTATTATTTCTGATGGATCTTACCACTTGCAATCCTTTACAACTACACAAAATATGATGGTTGCCAACGGTACAGATGGAAATGTTAGAATGAATAACCAAAACAGTGAAAATAATCAAAAGTGGATATTTAAACATTTAGGAGACAATGTCTATACTATTCAAAATGAACAAACACAACGTTATTTAGAAGTTAGAGGTGCTCTTTGTGCTAACCAATCAGATGTAACAACATGGGCTTCTGTAGCTGGAGAAAATATTAAATGGAAAGCTATTGATCAAGGTAACGGTATTTACTCCTTAAAACCTATGCATTGCTTATCTAAAGCCTTAGACAGAGAGGGAGGAATGACTAACTCTAATGCTCAATTGTGGGATTACACAGCCAATAACAATAATCAAAAATGGAAACTTATTAAGGTTGTTAATTCACAACAAAATAGTCTTTCTAGAGGTGCAAATACTATAATTTTATATCCTAATCCCGCTACAAATAAAATTAATTTAGAAGGTGTTAACCCAGGGAATCAAATTATTATTTATAATATTTTAGGAACAATTGTTTTAACACATAATGCAACTACTGAAAATGAAACGATAGATGTTTCTAATTTAGGTGATGGGTGGTACCAAGTTTATAATGAAGGAAAAGAAAAAATAACATTCATAAAAAAATAAAACCAAGTAAATTTAAAATGAATCTTAATTAATTTGAAGTATAAAGATGCTCAAAAAGATAAGAAAATCTTAGTCTTAGCTATTATTCTATTTTAAGCTAAAACACAAGCATATTAGTAACAAATTATAAGAACCCTTTAAATAATTATTTAGTACAATACACCTTAGTGTATATAAATTAAAAGCCTCTAAAACTAATTAGTTTTAGAGGCTTTAACAATTTCTACCATCAATTAATTATATTAGTTTGAAAACTTCAAAAGAATACTCTAAAATTATTGAGAACTAAACTAATAAGCTTTGGAAAAATATATTATGTATTAAAATCAAAATTTAGCATTCGGTTCATTATCCTATATAAATCAGGATAATCTCTTTTAAAGATAGTAGGTGTTTCAATATAATTCTCTGCTGCAACGGCAAAAAACTCATGAATATTTGTTCTACCGTACGCTCTAAAATAGGAAGTATCTTTCAATTCTTGCATAAATATTTTACTGTTATACATACGTTTTAATTTGCGTAAACCTTGTGTAAAGGACCAGCTCGCAAACGAATTTTTATTCATCACATTAAAACTAATAGCATGTGCAAACTCATGCACTGCTAAGTTTATATTATCGTTGGGTATTTTAAATCCGTGTAATAAATGCTCTGCAGAAAACACCGCTATTTTTAATCCTGGATTATACTCTCCATAATGATTTTGCCTAGTAAATTGCGAATAGTATTCTGTAGGGTATATAATGATGCGCTCTATAGAAAGTACCATAAAATCTCGCATTCCCAAGGTTAACATTGCTACTGTAGCACTTAAAAGCAATATAATATCTTCTTGCTTTTCTACATCTTCATGAAAAACAATATTTTTCCGACTTCTAAATCGTATCAGTCGTTTCTTGAATTTCTTTTTATTGGCTTCTGATAATTTTTTATAAAAAGGAAGATTGGTTCTAATTAAATTTTCTTCCTTTGCTGTAAGTGATGCTAATTCTGTAAAAGGATTCAAGAAAAATAAATCCAGTGCATAGTAAATAATATACCCTAAAAAAAGACTATAAATGCAAGTGCTAGTATTGGAAAAATATTTAAAAATACATTCATTCACCAAACATAATAAAACAAAACTAGTATTACATACGTTCTGGCACTTGTATACCTAATAATTTAAAGGCCGCTGCTATTACTTTTCCTACTTTATTAGAAAGTTGCACTCTAAAGGCTTTTTTATCTTTGTCTAATTCTCCTAAGATAGATACATTCTGGTAGAAAGAATTAAATTCTTTTACCAAATCATAGGCGTAATTTGCAATAATAGCCGGACTGTAATTTTCTGCCGCTAACTGAATTGTATCTGGGAAGATTTGCAATTGCTTTAATAACTCCTTTTCTTTTTCATGCAATTCCAAAGAACTATCAATTGCGTTTGAAGTATCAATTTTCGTCTCTTTGGCCTTTCTTATAATGGCCTGTATTCTAGCATAGGTATACTGTATAAACGGACCTGTATTCCCCTGGAAATCTACTGATTCCTCTGGGTTAAAAAGTATCCGTTTTTTAGGGTCTACTTTTAATATGTAGTATTTTAAAGCCCCTAATCCTATTGTTTTATACAAATCTTGTTTTTCTGTCTCTGAGTACTCCTCTAATTTCCCTAATTCTTCAGAAATAGTGGCAGCCGTTTGGGTCATGTCATTCATTAAATCATCTGCATCTACAACCGTACCCTCTCTACTTTTCATTTTTCCACTAGGTAAATCTACCATTCCGTAACTTAAATGGAATAGTTTTTCTGCCCATGAAAACCCTAATTTCTTTAATATTAAGAACAATACTTTAAAATGATAATCTTGTTCATTACCCACCGTGTAAACCATTCCGTTAACATCGGGGTTATTTTTTACACGCTGTATGGCAGTACCAATATCTTGGGTCATATAAACCGCTGTACCATCTGAACGTAAAACTATTTTTTCATCCAGACCTTCATCAGTTAAATCTATCCAAACGCTACCATCCTCTTTTTTAAAGAAAACACCTTTCTCTAATCCGTCTGCAACAACATCTTTTCCTAATAAATACGTATTACTCTCGTAATATAACTGGTCAAAATCTACACCTAAATTTTTATAGGTAACATCAAAACCTTTATACACCCAACCATTCATGGTTTCCCAAAGATTAACTACTTCTTCATCGCCAGCTTCCCATTTTAATAGCATTTGTTGTGCTTCTATTAAAATTGGCGCTTCTTTTTCTGCTACTTTTTGCTCCACTCCGTTAGCAACCAAGTCAGCTATTTCTACTTTATACGCTTTATCAAAAGCTACATAATAATTACCAACAAGCTTATCTCCTTTTAACCCTGTACTTTCTGGTGTTTCTCCATTACCAAAACGCTGCCAAGCCAACATACTTTTACAAATATGTATACCTCTATCATTAATAATCTGGGTTTTATATACTTTTTTACCAGAAGCTTTTATAATTTCAGCTACCGAATATCCTAATAAGTTATTACGTATATGCCCTAAGTGCAGAGGCTTGTTTGTATTTGGCGAAGAATATTCTACCATCACAGCCTCATTAGCATCCTCGGTTACAAATCCAAAATTAGATGTATCCTTAGCTTCATTAAAGAAATTAAGGTAAAAAGAATCACTTATTACAAGATTTAAAAACCCTTTAACAACATTAAAGTTTGTTACCTCTGCTATATTGTCTTTTAAAAACAGACCAACTTGCTCTCCTATCTGTACTGGATTACCCTTTACAAAACGTAGTACAGGAAAAATTACAACCGTTATATCACCTTCAAAATCTTTTCTTGTAGGCTGAAATTCTACTGTTGGTAATTCTACACTATAAATAGCTTGTACCGCTTCTTTTACTTTAGTTGATAAAACCTCTTGGATGTTCATTAAATCTTGATGTTTAAGGCTGCAAAACTAAGCATTTTTTAGATTTCTACATTTTAAAAATCCTTGTTATTAATTACGATATAGAATACACATGCTAAAATAAACTTTCAATAATTACTGAAAGTTTAGAAATTATAATTATATTTGCTTCATGGAGTACAAAGAAGCAAAAGATAAATTTATAAGTACGTGGGGAAGTTTAGGTTCTTTATGGGGTATAAACAAAGCCATGGCACAAATACAGGCCTTACTTTTTATTTCTACAAAAGCATTGTCTATGGAGGAAATTATGGAAGAGTTACAAATCTCTAGAGGAAATACAAGTATGAATGTTCGACAGTTAATAGATTGGGGCATTGCAACAAAAGAACTAATTCCAGGGGAACGCAAAGAATATTTTACAACCGAGAAAGATGTACAAGAATTAGCAAGAGTTGTAGCTAAAGAAAGAAGTAGAAGAGAAATAAAACCTGTTATAAAAATTTTAGAAGAAGTATCTACTATCAAAGATGACGGTTCCGAGAAAACAAAAGAGCTTATAAAACAAACCAAAGCATTGCATGATTTGGCTGAAACAGCAGATAGCATGTTAAATAAAATAATAAATCAAAAACAAAACTGGTTAACTAAATCTTTATTAAAAATTGTAACATAAAAAAATTTAAATCATACTTTCAATATTTTCTGAAAGTTCTAAATATTAAAATTATGAAACTAGCATTCAAAATAATTAAAGTCATAAATATAATTGGCTTACTATTTTTATTACTTGGTCCTTATGGAATTGCTATTACTGGAGGGTTACAAGTTATAGCTGCCATTATATTTTTTATTCTTTTTCCAAAAAACAGGTTAATCTATACCTACTTCGGTTTGGTGATAATATTCTTTATTTTCTGGGACAAATATTCATTTGATTGGCTATTTAGTATACCCATTATTCTAATATTCTTTTTAACATACACTATTTATAATCAAAAAATATAAATATCATGAGACATCAAATTCCAAACTGGCTAATTATTATTGGAGGAATAGGACAAATTTTCACAGCATTAATATACCCATACATACGCCATAAAGTATTTGATTGGTATAATGACGTAAAACAATTAAAGCCTCTAAATCAAGAAATAGCTAAAACCTACGGTAGGTATATTCAAGGTTTAAATTTCTCATTCGGATTAATAGCTATTCTGTTAGCTAATGATTTACAAAACGGAACTAGATTAGCCATTGCAATAACTGGTCTTATTGCTATATACTGGATAGGCAAAGTAGCAACCCAAATAGCCTATTATCCAATGTATGAAATTCCTAAAAAAATGATTTTTAAAATTGGAGGTTATTGCATGAATACATTGTTCTGCCTCTTTGCTATTGTTTTTACATGGCTATTAATCATCAATTTAACTTCTTATTTTAATCTATAAATTTTAATTATGAAAATAATATTAATAGCAGGTGGCAGTGGGTTTTTAGGTCAAGTTTTAGAAAATTATTTTACCAACAAAAAATATAAAGTCAAAATATTAACTCGTAATCCTAAACGAAAAAACGAAATCTTATGGAATGCTAAAGAATTAGGGAACTGGACACATGAATTGGAAAATATTGAAGCTTTAATTAATCTCACTGGAAAGTCAGTTGACTGCCGTTATACTGATAACAACAAGAAAGAAATTTTTAGTTCTAGAATAGACGCTACTAGCATACTAGGTTTAGCCATTAATTTATGTGAGAACCCACCAAAAATATGGTTTAATTCTTCTACTGCTACCATCTACAAACATTCTTTAAGTAAAAAAATGACAGAAGAAAATGGAGCTATTGGAGATGATTTTTCTATGAACATTGCTACATCTTGGGAAAAAGCATTTTATGATGTACCCAATCCAAAAACTAGAAAAATAGCTTTACGTACTTCTATTGTTTTAGGTAAAAACGGAGGGGCACTAATTCCTCTAAAAAGACTAACAAAATTTGGTTTAGGAGGAAAACAGGCTTCTGGAGAACAAAAAGTGAGTTGGATTCATGAGTTAGATTTTGCTAGAGCTATTGAATTTTTAATGCAAAACGAAAATCTAGATGGAAACTTTAATCTTTCTGTTCAAAATCCAACAGATAATAAATCCTTGATGAGATATTTGCGAAAAGTTTTAAAAATTCCTTTTGGGATTAACCATCCTATTGGATTGCTGAAATTTGGAGCAAAGCTAATTGGAACAGAAACTGAACTTGTATTAAAAAGTAGGAATGTAATTCCAAAGCGCCTATTGGATAACGGCTTTAAATTTATACATGATGATATAGAATTAGCTTTAATTAATTTACTTAAATCATAAAACTATGAAATCTACAGCAATCACTTTTCAAGAAAGAGTAGAGAAAATTAAACTAGAAATGGTAGACTTTTATAACGGAGCTACAGAAGATTATGAATTCTGGAGCAAGGATTTTAATATGCATTTTGGGTATTTTATTCCGTTTAAAACAAACCCATTTATGAGGGATAACATGCTAAATGAAATGAATAATCAGGTTTTAAAAAGATTAAAATTAATAGATAGCAAATCGCTTTTAGCAGATTTAGGCTGTGGTATGGGTGGTTCTATGCGTTATGCTTTAAAAAAGAACAAAAACCTAGCAGCTTTTGGTGTTACGTTATCAGATTTTCAAGTTAAAAAAGGAAATGAATTATTAAAAGGTTACAATGGTACTATTTTAAAAGAGAACTATAACAATACGTCTTTTGCTTCAGAAAGTTTTGATGGTGCTCTTGCCATAGAAAGCTTTTGTCATTCCGGTCACAGTGAAAAATCATTTAAAGAAGCCTACAGAATACTTAAGCCTAGTGGAAAATTAGTTATTGCTGATGCATTTCTAAAAAAAGAAGCTACAGATTTATGTAATGGAAGTAATTATGCATACCAAAAACTTTGCAATCATTGGAGCTTAGAAAAATTAGGAAATATTGACACTGTAGTACGTCAATTAAAAAAACAAGGGTTTACAAAAATAGAAGTAGAAGATATTTCTTTTAGAGTTGCACCATCAGTATTACACGTTCCTTTTGCTATTATTGGGTTTGTTTTAAAAGGAATACTAGGATTAAATTCTTTAAAACATGAAAGCTTACACAATCTTAAGGGCTCTTTTTATGCACTACTTTCTGGGTTACATATGCAAAGCTTTGGTTATTATATTATTAGCTGTACTAAATAAATCGAAAAACAGTACTTTTTCTATATTTTTCTGTGAAACTTATGTGACACATAAATACTTTATTTACTGAGTAGAATTATAATACATCATAAAAATGAATTATATTTGAAGGAGCAATATACTATGGGCATACATCAATTAAATCCTAATAAATGGATAGATTTATACGCAGATTACCTTTTTAATTATGCGGTATCTAGAATTAGCGATGCTGAAATAGCTAAAGATTTAGTGCAAGAAACCTTCTTTGCTGGATTAAAATCTGCCAAAAATTATAAAGGTGATGCTGCTGAACGTACTTGGCTTATTGCTATTCTAAAACGTAAAGTAATAGATCACTACAGAAAAATAAATTCTAACAAAGGAAAAGCTGAAGTCCGTATGAACTATAGCGCAGGTAGTGATTCTGAAGGTGATTGGTTAGAAGAACAAGTAGCAGACCCTTTTAGTAATTTAGAAAATAGTGCTATTGAAAATGAAGAATTAGGATCAGCTATACAAAATTGCTTATCTAAATTACCTAAAAAACAAAACCTTGTTTTTACCATGAAAACAATTCAAGGAATAAATACTGAGGATATTTGTAATGAGTTAGATATTAACCCGTCTAACCTGTGGGTAATGATTCATAGAGCAAGGACATCTTTGATGGATTGCCTTAATCAAAATTGGTTTCAAATATGATTTCTTGTGATAAAGCAGCACACTTGTGTAATAAAAGTCAGTATAAAGAAGCAACCTTTATAGAAAAACTACAACTTAAGTTTCATTTACTTATTTGTAAAGTTTGTTCTGTGCATAGTGCTAAAAATTCAAAACTCACCAGTCTTTGTAAGCAAGCTAAATTACATAGCCTATCTAAAAAAGATAAGGCTGAAATGAAAAAATTAATAGATAAAAATATCACATAAAATTTAATAATAGGAGTATTATTAAACACCAGACAACTGGTATTGCTTCTACCCAAAAAGAAGCAAAATATTTCTTTTTTGCATTTCCAGTTTCCAACATAAGCATTCCAAATGCTAAAAAAAGAATTCCTTTACTCAGAGTATCCAAAATACTTATATCATTTTTTAAAAAAGTAAAGAAGTAAAAAAATACAGTTATAAAAGCACCAAAAATTTTAGTTTTAGTAGCTCCATATCGTTGTGGTATTGTTTGCAATTCTGGAGTATCGTATTGTAAATCTCTTATTTCAAATGGTACTAATAACACAAGCACTAACATAAAACGCTGTAAAGTTTCTACAATAGCATCCCAATAAATAGTGTTTTTCACTGCAATTACGGGTAAAATTACAGTTGCGCTTGCCCAAACTAATGCTACTATAAAAACTTTTAATACACCCAAGCTTCTTAAATTTTTTGTTTTAGGTAAAACAGGCAATGCATATAAACCAACATACAATACCAAGCCTATAATTACAAACCACGTTTTATACGTTAAAAAAAATCCATAATACAAAGCAATTACCAATGAAACTAAACTAACAAATTGTATGTTTTTATGATACCTATTTGCTACCAAAATATACTTTTTAGCTTCTACTCCGTATTTAATAAAATTATAACTAGCAATGGTTCCAAAAAACAAAAAATAGGATAGATTTTCATCTAAAGGTATGTTTAATAAAAGTGTAGAAATATATGTTAATGAATATACAGATAGTGCTATATGTATACTTGCATCCAAGTAAAAATCAAAAAGTCGTTTAAGCATGCTCACTATGTAAAAATAGCAAAACTGTTTATAACATTCCTTTTTAGTTAAAAACTTTAGTTAAAGTGCACATCTATATCATTATAATAATCTAATATATTACTTAATTTTGCCTATTATTTCCTAACAAAGAATAATCTCATAAATATATGAAGACAGACGTGTTTGCATCTCGCCATATTGGTATAGCCGAAAAAAACCTTCAACATATGTTACAAACTATTAAAGCTGATAGTTTGGAACAACTTATATACGAGACATTACCAGATGATATTAAGCTTAAAAACAAGCTTGTTTTGCCTGAAGCAATGAGCGAGCATGAGTTTTTGTCTCACATACAAATACTTTCTGAAAAAAACAGTGTTTTTAAAACTTACATAGGATTAGGCTATCATCAAAGCTTAACTCCGTCTGTAATTAAAAGAAATATTTTAGAAAACCCAGGATGGTATACTGCTTATACTCCTTACCAAGCAGAAATTGCACAAGGTAGATTAGAAGCTTTATTAAATTTCCAAACCATGATTTGTGATCTTACTGGAATGGAAATAGCCAATGCTTCACTTTTAGATGAAAGTACGGCAGCAGCAGAAGCTATGAATATGCTTTTTGATGTTAGAAGTAGAGCACAAAAGAAAAATAAAGTGGTAAAATTCTTTGTTTCAGAAGAAATATTACCACAGACCATATCATTATTACAAACACGTTCTATTCCTTTAGATATAACGTTAGTAATTGGTAATCATGAGAAAATTGTATTGGATGAATCTTTTTATGGAGCCATCTTACAATACCCAGGAAAATATGGGCAGGTTTATGATTATGCTGCTTTTGTAACCTCAGCAAATAAAAAAGAAATTAAAGTTGCCGTAGCGGCAGATATTTTAAGTTTAGCACTATTAACTCCTCCAGGAGAATTTGGGGCCGATGTGGTGGTTGGTACTACACAACGTTTTGGTATTCCGTTAGGATATGGGGGACCGCATGCTGCCTATTTTGCGACTAAAGAAGCATATAAACGTAGTATTCCTGGAAGAATTATTGGAGTTACCAAAGATATAGATGGAAAGACTGCTTTACGTATGGCTTTGCAAACACGTGAACAACATATAAAGAGAGACAAAGCCACTTCTAATATATGCACAGCACAGGTATTATTAGCCGTAATGGCTAGTATGTACGCAGTATATCATGGCCCAAGAGGAATACAATATATTGCTAATAAAGTACAGAGCGCTACCGTTACACTTGCTGCTGCATTAAACCGATTAGGTTTTAAACAGAAAAACAGTAGCTACTTTGATACATTGCTAATTGAGGTTGAAGCTGATAAATTAATAGCTATAGCAAAAAAGAATAAAATAAACTTTAATTACGTAGACAAAAACCACATTTCTATTTCACTAAATGAAGCTGTTGGGATAAATGAGATTAACGAAATTGTAGCTTGTTTTAAACAAGCATTTAATATTCAAGACATTGCAATAACCGAATTTATTTATGCTGCTATACTTTCAGAAAACACTAAAAGAACTTCTGCTTTTTTAGAAAACCCAGTTTTTAATAGCCATCATTCTGAAACGGAGTTAATGCGTTATATTAAAAAATTAGAGCGTAAAGATTTAGCTTTAAATCATTCTATGATTTCTTTAGGTTCTTGCACTATGAAACTAAATGCGGCATCTGAAATGCTACCATTAAGTTTTCCTAGATGGGGAAATATTCATCCTTTTGTTCCTTTAGAACAAGCAGAAGGGTACCAAATAATATTAAAAGAATTAGAAGAGCAATTAAATGTAATTACTGGTTTTGCTGGTACTTCTTTACAACCAAATTCTGGCGCACAAGGAGAATATGCTGGTTTAATGACCATTAGAGCTTACCATGAATCTAGGCAGGAAGGGCACCGTAATATTTGCCTAATTCCAGCATCTGCACACGGTACCAATCCTGCATCTGCTGTAATGGCAGGTATGAAAGTAGTTGTAACCAAAACCGATGAAAAAGGAAATATAGATGTAGCAGATTTAAAAGAAAAGACAATCCTACATTCCAACAATTTAGCTGCCTTAATGATCACATACCCATCTACGCACGGGGTTTATGAATCTTCTATAAAAGAAATTACAAAACTTATTCATGATAATGGCGGGCAAGTTTATATGGATGGTGCTAATATGAATGCTCAAGTAGGCTTAACAAACCCTGCTACTATTGGTGCAGATGTATGTCATCTAAACTTACACAAAACATTTGCCATTCCGCATGGTGGTGGTGGCCCAGGTGTAGGCCCCATATGCGTAGCAGAACAACTAGTTCCTTTTTTACCAGGAAACCCTGTTGTAAAAACTGGAGGTAAAAAAGCTATTACAGCTATTTCTGCCGCTCCTTGGGGAAGTGCCCTGGCTTGTTTAATATCTTACGGTTACATAAAAATGTTAGGAGAAGAAGGCTTAACCAATGCTACAACAATTGCTATCTTAAATGCCAATTATATAAAAAATAAATTAAGTGGTAAGTTTGATGTACTATATACTGGTGAAAAAGGAAGAGCTGCTCACGAAATGATTATTGATTGCAGACCTTTTAAACAAAATGGAATAGAAGTAGTAGATATAGCCAAACGCTTAATGGATTATGGTTTTCATGCACCAACAGTTTCGTTTCCGGTGGCTGGAACATTAATGATAGAACCTACCGAAAGTGAAAACCTGGCAGAACTAGACCGCTTTTGTGATGCTATGATTTCTATAAGACATGAAATTGATGAAGTGTACCCTAACGATGCTAACAATGTTCTTAAAAATGCACCGCACACATTAGATATGGTAACGAATGACAGTTGGGACTTTCCGTACAGCAGACAAAAAGCAGCATTCCCACTACCTTTTGTTTCCGAAAATAAATTTTGGCCATCAGTTAGAAGAGTTGATGATGCCTATGGCGATCGTAATTTAATATGTACTTGTGCTCCTATTGAAGCGTACATAGAAGCCTAAAAAACAATAACAAAACCAATACATTTAAGTCTTTCTTTAATTTTAGAAAGACTTTTTTGTTTAACCGTTTTTAGAGGCACTTTTGCTGAACATCGTAATAAATAAAGAATTTATATTTTAAAAATTAAACAATGTTCTATATTGTATTAATTAAACCAACAATTATACTATGACCATTGGTATCACAGGAACAGGTTCTTATATACCTACCACTATAACTAAAAATGAAGATTTTATTGAGCACGAGTTTTTAAATGAAGATGGCTCTTCTTTTAAGAATTCTAATGATGTTATAATAAAAAAGTTTAAAGTAATTACTGGTATCGCTGAAAGACGTTATGCTACAAATAATTTAAACACTTCTGACCTTGGTTTTTTTGCTGCTGAAGAAGCAATTTCAGATGCTAACATTAATAAAGAAGAATTAGATTATATAATTTTTGCTCATAATTTTGGAGATGTAGCGCATGGAAAAAGTCAAGGAGATACTTTACCCAGTTTAGCAACACGCGTAAAACACTTACTTAAAATTAACAATCCAAAATGTGTAGCCTATGATTTATTATTTGGTTGCCCAGGTTGGGTAGAAGGTGTTATACAAGCCAACGCTTTTATAAAAAGTGGCATTGCTAAAAAATGTTTGGTTATTGGAGCAGAAACACTTTCTAGAGTTGTGGACAAAAATGATAGAGATGCTATGATTTTTTCTGATGGTGCAGGTGCTGTTATTGTTGAAGCAAATCCAAATTCTGGAGAAATTATTGGTCACAACTCAGCTACTTTTGCAAATGAAGAAGCTAATTATTTATTTTTTGGTGATGGCTATTCTCTTAAAGAAAAGCAGGATACTAGATACATAAAAATGTTGGGTAGAAAAATTTATGAATTTGCGATTACGCATGTACCACAAGCCATGGCAGATTGTATAAATGAAAATGGTGTTGATATAAAAGATGTAAAAAAAATATTTATTCATCAGGCAAATGAAAAAATGGATGAAGCAATTGTTATCCGTTTTTATAAGCTATTTGGTTTAGAAATGCCAAAAAATGTAATGCCAATGAATATTAATACACTAGGAAATAGCTCTGTTGCTACAGTTCCTACATTATTCAACATGGTAAAAAAAGGCAAAATAGAAAATCAAAATATAGAAAAAGGAGATATTATTATCTTCGCTAGTGTTGGTGCCGGAATGAATATTAATGCAATTGTTTATAAATATTAATATGTACGAGCGCAATTTTCCTAACAAACGATTTAAACACACTTCAGATTTTCTTGAAAAACATATTTCTAAAAAAGAAACTATTCTAGATTTAGGTGTAGAAAATCCTTTCTCTAAAGTAATGAAAGAACAAGGATACAGTGTTTCAAACACAAAAGGAGAAGACCTAGATATAGATTTTTCTTCGGTTACAAATGCAAACGAAGAAGTTGTTACTGCATTAGAAATATTTGAACATTTAATTGCGCCTTATAATATTTTAAAAGAAATAAAAGCCGATAAACTAATAACTAGTATTCCGCTTCGTTTGTGGTTTTCCGCTGCTTACAAAAGCAAGACCGACCCTTGGGATAGACATTACCATGAGTTTGAAGACTGGCAATTTGATTGGCTTTTAGAAAAAGCGGGATGGGAGATAAAAGATACCGCAAAGTGGACCAACCCTGTTAGAAAAATAGGTATTAGACCACTTTTTCGATTTTTCACCAACAGGTATTATATTGTTTATGCAGAGCGAAAGAAAGAAAACAAAAAACTCAATAATGAATAAAGATATTTTTTCTACTACAAAAGGTAAATGGGATTTTTTTATAGCTATAGTGGTGATAGCATTATTTTCCTTTTTTATTTACAATGCTATTTTTTCCAAAAAGCAAGAGAATATCAATAATTCAGCTATTAAAAACAATGAGTCTTTAGAAAAAATAACAGAAGACAAAACAGCTATTGTTCCTATTTTTGTAAACTCTAAAACATATTATGCATCAACCATAAAGAAAGAAAATAATATTGACGTTAAAGATACTTTAGAAGCAATTATCATTACCGATTTCGAAATCAAAAAAACGAATACACTACCATTAACTGAGACTACTACCATTGCTATAAAAGATAGTATCGTTCAAAATACAGAAGAAGTAGCCAATAAGCTTATTAAAACTTCTGATATTGCTACTACAGTAATTGATTCTACTATAACCGAAGTTCCCGAACCAGCAGAACAAAACACTGCAATTACTACTAAAGAAAACGAAGTTCCTAATTACGAAGTACATGAAGCAGATTGTGCGGTAATTGTTGGTGCTTTTAAAGACACTACAAACAAAAAATTAATTATAGAAAAACTAATAAGTTTAGGCTATGATTATACTGAAGGAATTTTAAGAAATGACACCTATTACGTGGGTGTTCCTATAGATTGTAATGACAAAAAAAGAAAACAAGAATTGTTAGAAGAAATAAATAAAGCCTTTACTATAAAATCTTGGATTAGAAAAAACTAAAGTAAACTTAATATTTTATCTTCTACTTCCTTACTATTCCATTTAGCTTCAATACTTGGTATTTGCATCACTTGCTGCATAATCTCTTCTTGCTTATCTCCAATAGTTAAAGCATCAATATAGGGTTTATCAGAAAAAGTAACCCTAGAATACGTAGGCACCCACTTATCTGGGTGCAAACTAGAAAAATACTTTTCTATTTTCTTTTGTAATAGAAAATTGGTATCAGCAGTTTTACTACTCATTTCCATAAAATTTCTATAGCTAAGTTCTGCTATGGCATCTGCATTTGGCTTGCGTTCTTCCTGGTATTCTTTAAAAACGGTTTCCCAATCATCTCCATGTTTTTTTATCAATTTATTTAAAACATAAATATCCTCAAAACCAGCATTCATTCCTTGTCCATAAAAAGGAACAATAGCATGTGCAGAATCTCCAACCAAGGCTATTTTATCCCAATACGTCCACGGGTAACATTTCATAGTTACCATAGCACTCGTAGGATTATCAAAGAAATCATGAATTAGATTTTCAATATCATCCATTACATCAGAAAAATAAGTTGCGAAAAAGGTTTTAGCCTGTTCTTTGGTTTTTAAACTTTGAAAGGAAACCTCACCTTCAAAAGGCAAAAACAAAGTACAAGTAAAACTACCATCTAAATTTGGCATTGCAATTAGCATAAACTTACCACGTGGCCATATATGAAAAGAGTGTTTGTCTAGTTTATGTGTACCATCTGCATTAGGCAGAATAGTTAACTCTTTATACCCAACATCTATAAAATCTTGGGAATAATCAAACCTACTTCTTCGTTGCATTTTATGCCGTATTCTAGAAAATGCACCATCACAACCAAAAATAATATCATATTTATACTCCTGCCACTCCCCTTTTTCGGTTTCTCCTGTATATAATTTAGCTTCTGGCAAGTTCACATCCCATACCTTTTCTTCAAATTTGAATTCTACGCCAGATACTTCGGCCAAATCAATCATTCTTCTATTTAAAATACCTCTAGAAATAGACCAAATACTTTCTCCATCTTTACCATATTTTTGAAAATAAACAGGTTTGTCGTTTACATGCATTGCACGTTTATCTAAAGGAACAGCTATCTTTTTTATCTCATCTTCTAGTCCTACTTCTCGCAAAGATTTCCATCCTCTATTGCTCATAGCTAAATTAATAGACCTCCCAGAAAATTTTATGGTCCTAATATCTGGCCTACGATCAAAAACAGTAATTGTATGTCCTAATTTTCTAAGATATACAGCCAGTAAAGAACCTACCAATCCAGAACCTACTATAGCAATTTTCTTTGATGTATTTATCATGTAATTATTGAAATAAAGAGACCCTAAAGTTACTAAAATTGATTTACTCTATTTCTTATCCTTCTACAATTTATAAAGCAAAACCCTAACTAACTTTTAACCAATATTTTAGACCTTTTATCTAATAAAAAACTATTAAACGAAGAATACATTGATTTAAACTAAAATATTTATAAAAACAGAAAAAACAACCGTTATTTGTAGGGGTAGTACTAATTATAGCATCGAAAAAAATAAAAATACTAAACTATTTAATAAGCAACAAGTAAATACCAAACAACCAATTTTAGAAAAGTCCTTTACAAAAATATGTAAAGGACTTTTTATTTTATAAAGAGAAATAGAATGCTATTCTAAAATACCATCAACAATACCATATGCTATAGATTCCTCTGCTCCCATCCAGTAATCTCTATCAAAATCTTTCATTACCTTTTCAAAATCCTGACCACAATTATCTGCCAAAATACGAGCGCTCAACTCTTTAGTTTTTATAATTTCTCTAGCCTGTATTTGTATATTAGAAGCTTGTCCTCCTGCACCACCACTAGGTTGGTGAATCATAACCTGTGCATGTGGTTGTATAAAACGTCTTCCTTTAGCTCCCACAGATAGTAAAATAGACCCCATGGATGCTGCTAAACCAGAACAGATAGTAGATACTGGGCTTTTTAAAGACTTAATAGTGTCATACATAGCAAAACCAGAAGTAACGTACCCTCCTGGGCTATTTATAAACAACTGTATTTCTTTATCACTCTGCATATCCAAATACAATAAACGATCAATCACATGTTTTGCAGAATCATCATCTACCATTCCCCATAAAAAAACTTTACGTTCGCTTAGTAATTTTTCATCTATAGCTTCTTGTACTTTTCCTTTTTTAGAACTCATATGCTTTTTTCTTATTGAATATCAAAAATAGAGAATATTTTAAAACTTGTTATGCCATATATAAAAATAAATATTGTTATCTATAATTTGGGTGAAATCACGCTTTGGCGTGGTAGAGCTTTCTGGTTATACCAAATGTATTTGTTAATAATTGATTAGAAAATAGAATTATTTTTTGACTTATTTAAGCAAAAGAGATAAGCACAGTATGAGCTACGCTTATATTTTTAAACAATAAAAAAAAAGCGAAAGAGAAATAATTTAGAGCTAATATTTAAAATTACTTTTGATATTGCACGCCTTGTACCTACAAAGTCGGGCAGCGGGGTATCCTTACAATCGTTTTTGCAAAAAATAAAAAATACGTTGTAAAACCAAATACGAATGTATGTTAAAAAATAATTGTAGTTACTTAATTTTTAGTAAATAAAAACTACTAAGGTAATTTGGTAATACATCGAAAAAAAATAATTAAGCATTATTTTTTTCTTACATTTATCCTTTCTGCAGAAAATAGCAGGCACAAAAAATGACTATCAAAATTTTATTATAGAGGGCAAAAATTTGCATTGTAGTTAAAGATATACAGGATATAAGCACTTGGACAACGGAGCGTAAACACAAAAACAAACCAACGTTTGCTTTAAAAAATTAAAAACAACAAAACACCTAAAAACAACCTTAATTATGGCATTTAAAGCATTATTTTTTGTAGACGGCAAACAATATACCGTTAAAAATTACCACTACTCAGGAATTCAAAAAACGGACAATGTTAATAAGCCAACAGGCGCACCTATACATGGGCATATAAATTTAACACTAGAAGCTAGTAATGACGAATTGCTATTTCATTGGTTTAATGAAGGTGAAGTAGCACATGATGGTAAAATTGTTTTTTTTAAAGATACCGATATGGCTTCTCCTATGCGTACCATAAGTTTTACTAAAGGGTATTGTATACTATATGAAGAATCTTATGGCGATACTGGTAGTGACCCAATGGTTATTAATATTTCTATTACTGCAGGTCTTGTCAGCATAAATGGTATAGAAAATAAAAAAAATTGGGCTTAAATAAAATAAGAAAATGGATTTATCAAATACATGGATGTTTAAACAGGCTTAAAACGCCATGTAAAAATTGCTATGGATAAGGCTATAGCACATGTAGAACGTAATCCTCATTTAGATTTAGCAGATGTATTGAAAGCAGATGTAAAAATGGAAACTCAAAGGTTTATTACCCAAGAAAAGCTAAAAAAACAAAGCTTTGATGGGTACAACCCAAGTACTAATAGATGGATGAGTGTGGATCCGTTAGCGGAAACCACAATGCAACTCTATTCTGCGTTTAATAATAACCCTATCTTTTATAATGACCCAACTGGTATGACAGCCGAAAGTCCAATATATGGAACTGATGGTGCATTTTTAGGAACTGATAATCAAGGACTACAAGGTAAGGCGATAGTTATGGATGCAGAAAAATTTACTCAAGGTATGTCTCACGATGATGCCTTAAAAAACAGTAAAGCTGCAGAAGGATTAGAAAGTACAGAAGCGGCTTTAAATTTAGTTAGTCATTATAACGGCTTGAAAGATAGACCTGATTATGATGGATTTGTAATCGTATTTGAAGGTATTGATTGGGCAAAAGCAAATCCAGGAGCACTTGATAATCCAACACCTGATAATATGTTATATCTTGATGCTTCTAAATTAGATTTTGGGAATATTAAAATAGCGGATTTTAAAAATGGTGTAGGCGAATCATCGCCTATTAACACGTTAAATTCAAGTAATCTTCTATCATCTGTAGGTAATGAAAAACTACGGGCAACAGTATATGCGCTTGGTAGAGTTGATATGAATCTTCTTGATAGCAATGGTAATGTTTCTATTGTAAATAATAATGCAACAGACTATGACTGGAATACGGGAGGAAGTGGATTAAGAAACACTTTGATCAGTGCAGAAAGAGCCAGAACTGGATTAAATGATTCTCACGGTTTTAGAGCAAACTATTATGGTACTGGTACGTTAAATAAGCCTAAAAAACCTTTTACTCTTCAATTTCCAATAGGTCCTAAATTTTAATAATATGAGAAAATTAGCATTAAATTTAGTCATTTTACTTTCATTGGTAATTATGCAATCTTGTTGTAGTTTCCAAGGGTCTCATGATTTGGGAAATAATTTCACTCTACTTGAAGGAGATAAATTAGAAGACAGGATAATTGTTTTTTGTTCACCTAAAAAACAAGGATGTTGTAAAGGAGGTTCGTATGTTATTCCTACCCACGAAAGTCATTATGATAAAAATGGACGATATGCAGAATATGTAGAAACCGCAGAATTCAATGATAGATGGATAATTGTTAAATCTATAGCTTTAAAAAATAAAGAAGAAAAGTATTGGATTATAGATAAAAATTTTGAGTTGGAAGAAAGGTTTAAAAACTGGACAATGGATAAAGTTATTTCAGATAAATTTAAAAAATTTATTCAATCTAAAATTTTAGGGCCATTAAACTTTACCTCTTTTGATGACAAAACCAAGGAATTAGAGATAGATTTAAAATTTGAAGGATAAGAAGAATAAATTGTCATATCTAATAAAACTAAAGCCTCGAGAAATCGGGGCTTTTACTTTACTACACATAATACTCTGAAGCTTAGTTCGCTTCAAGAAGGCATCAAGGAGAGCGAAAACGTGTTGTTTTTTGTTCTCTTTTAGTTTTTTGATCAAAAACACGATTAACAATACTTCTTTCCAAAAGCGTATCTGTAGAACCCACAAGATAATCCAAAGACACTTCCAACTGTGTAGCCATCTCAATAGACGGTT
>Ga0114952_1000736_pt1 | contig 31912 bp, 27 predicted proteins | sample SidtaG_2_FD_87303 | JGI IMG/M metagenome (GOLD analysis project Ga0114952, IMG submission 87303) | Marine algal microbial communities from Sidmouth, United Kingdom - Sidmouth_Asex2 metaG | ecosystem: Host-associated > Algae > Red algae > Unclassified | place: Sidmouth, United Kingdom | collected...
GAAAAAGACTCAAAGCAGCTTGGGATCAAGACTATTTGAACAAAGTTCTAAATGTAAAAGTATGAGAGTGTACTGAATAACTCTTAATTTAAGAGAATTTAGCAAAGCATGAGTTTGCCCTGGATCTCAAAATAATTTATTTTGTTCATTGAAATTTTGATTTGAAAATTCTTCTGTAAGTAATTCTTTTATTGAAGTTTTGTCCATTACAGAGGTACTCAGTATTTGTATGATTTCGTAAATGGAGAGTCTGCTTTTTAGTGCGTGTTTGATGTAGGCTACGATTAAATAAATACAAATTGCTACCCAAATATGTATTTTTACTGCATTTTTAGAATGTCCCCATAGCTTTTTTATGGTTAGATTTTGCTTTATCCACTTAAAGAATACCTCTATCTACCATCTATTTCTATAAAGTTTAGTTATTTCAAGAGCAGATACTTCATGATTATTAGTTAAAAAGTATAATGTAGTATTCCTTTGCTCATCGTAGTATTCTACCAACCTAAATGGTTCTGGACATAACTTTTTAGATTTATGCCCATTGAGTAGTATCGTTTTGTCGCTTCTCAAGCCTGTAATCGGATTAATATTGTAATTCTGATCAAGGACTGTGTAATTCATATTGGATTTGGCTCTTGAGACGAAAAAGGCTTCAGCGAGATGTATTTTATAAAGTGCATTAAAATCTATGTAAGCTTTATCCATTAGGTAGATTGCTATAGGTGTTGTTATCAAGACATATCGCACATTACTGTCGTAATATTTCCCTAAATTAAATGAAGGAATACTGCCATGTAGATTGGGTTAGGTGTAGACTTTTACGGCTCCTCTAGAGTACTTTCTTGGAAGCCCATCGAAAAAGTATAAGACTAAGCGAAATCGTAATCGAATCCATAGTAAATACTTCATTATCTACATTAACATTCGCAATAGGGTAATTTGCATAAAGTGGACGTATTTTACCAATTAAATAGTGCCCGAATTCAGTAAATATTCTCAAATTGCTGCCTTCATTGGCACGTCATAGCGAAGACTGGTTTACATAACCTCGCATTCTTAGATGATATAATTTATTTTGATGAGCCCTTAAACAAGTGGCAATATCTCGAAGAGAATTGCGAGCAGTAAGTTGACCAAAAAAATAACTTAACAAACTGATTCCAACAATTGAAACCACGTGTTCTGTAATCTCCATTGTAACGATTGACACATTTTTCAAACCCATATTTGTTAATATACTCTAAGGTTTGGGCAAAAACATATTTTCCAAAATTCATAACAGTCCATTTTACAACTGCTAAGCTAAAATCCTTTTCAAATCAAAAAATATCTTGAAAACCCGATTTCCAAAAGGATAAATCAAAAAACAAAAAAGTTAACACATCACCAGTGATATGAAAAAACAAATGGAGAGTACTATTTCATGAGCAATGATTTTTTTTAAATCAACTTTTAATCAGTATTTGAAAGATATAAGTGAAGAATATAATCTAACAAATATAAAAGAACAAGTTTTTTTTGAATTAACTACAGAATAAATAGATTAAGGAAGAAAAGCATTCTTTAAGTATTATTTTAATGACTTGTGATATCAGAAATAACAACATTTATTTGTTTTTAGCTGAGTGTTAAAACCTACTTCTTGTAAACGGTAAGTAAGGTAGTTTCTTAAGTGTTACTTTTTATGTTGGCTCTAGCTTAGTGCAAAACATTCTTTGATTTGGAAGGTTAAAAACTAGATGTTTTATATGGTAAAAGTATATTTTTATTATTTTAAATTCTTAAAATAATAGGTATTAAAGATTATACTTTTAAAGTAATATTCTTACTCAAATTTTTTCGTCACTTTTTTTTGTCTCTTAAAAAATAATAATTATTAATTTTTTCTTACAAATTATTACTTATTGTAAGTTTTTTTAAGTCTTATTTGGTGCTGTAGAGTCAAATTATTTGAATGGTTTTTCCGTTTATCTTTTTTTTAAGCCGTTTGTCGTTTGTTGCTAATTGTCGCTATATATTAAAATGAAATAGTTCGTATTATTGTGTGATTAAAAATAAATTTTAATCATTTTTTAGATTTTTTTTTAACGATATGATAAAAGTTATTTGAAGGTTGTATTTAATAGTTTAGATTAAAATATCTTTACCCTGCCAGATAAAAACCAAAAATGATATTACTTTAATATTTTTAGTTAAGGTAATTTTTACAGAAATTAAAGTAATTGTTTACAAAGGTAATATTATGAAAACTAAAAGTTATTCGGGTCTTATCATACCGGTGTCAATAATAATCCATTTGATGATAATAAATGGGGTATTATTTCTTTTAACACCAGTAACTTATCTCAATATAATTAGTATTGTCTTTTATAATGTTTCATGGTTGCTAATTACATATGCCATGGATTTTTATCCAACTAGGCGTAAAGAAAAGTTCATGACTAACATCAAGAAATTGATTTATCTGTATTTAATTTATGGATTAGCATATTTTTCTTGGTTTAGTTTTAGTGAAAGAGGATTTGCTAGTGTAGAACACCAGCTCTTAGTTTACACCACAATTTGTTTATGTTTTACTATCTATAGATGGTTCTTTTATTTACTAATTAGGAATTATAGGTTAAAAGGGAGGAATTACTTAAATGTAGTAGTTGTGGGTAGAGATAAAAACCTTAAAAAGATACGAAGAGTTTTTGATGACCCATATTTAGGATATAGGTATCATGGTTTTTTTGATGAGGGAAAATCTAAAAGTCCAACATATTTAGGAGGTATTATAGAATGCTTTAAGTATATAATTGATTACGACATAGATGAAATCTATTGTATTGCTGCGAAATTGTCTAAAAATCAATTACAAGATTTAATAAATTTTGCGGATAATAATTTAATAAAAATTAAAATAATACCAGACAACAAAGATATTTTTACTAGGTCAATGTTTATACAACAATATGATAATATTCCAGTATTAAATTTAAGACAGCTTCCACTAGATACAGAAATTTCAAGGGCTATTAAACGTTTTTTTGATATTATTTTTTCTTCATTGGTAATAATGTGTGTGCTTTCTTGGTTGGTACCATTACTTTTTATTCTTATAAAAATAGAATCACCAGGGCCATTATTTTTTAAGCAAAAGAGGGATGGTTTAAAACGAAAAGCTTTTTGGTGTTATAAATTCAGGTCTATGACTAAAAGCGATGATGCTAATAGTAAGATGGCGACAAAAAACGATATGCGAATAACACGAATTGGTAGAATATTAAGAAAAACGAGTTTAGATGAGCTTCCGCAGTTCATAAATGTTTTTATTGGAGAGATGAGTGTTGTTGGACCAAGACCACACATGGAATTACATACGTCAGACTATTCAATATCAGTAGATAAATATTTAGTAAGACATTTTGTTAAACCAGGTATTACGGGCTTGGCTCAGATAAGAGGGTATAGAGGGGAAATTACAAAACCTTCAGATATTTTAAACAGAATACGATTAGACATACTTTATGTGGAAAGATGGTCTTTTTCACTTGATTTAAAAATTATATATAAGACAGTTATTAATGTAATTGTAGGTGAAGAAAAAGCTTACTAGGTTTAAAACTATAAATTTAACATTAGCAAAATATAAATGATATGAGTTGGTTTGTATTAAAAGTAAAAGCTAGAAATGAAAAAAGAGTAGCAGAAACGTTACTTAGAATGAATGTTGAGGTTTTTTCTCCAACAATTAAAGAGGTTGTTCAATGGAGTGATCGAAAAAAGGAGAATGAAAACCCACTTTTTAAATCATATGTTTTTGTAAAGATAGAAGAAAAATATAGAGGTATAGTGTTCGCTGTAACTGGAGTAGAGCGTTATTTGTTTTGGATGGGGAAACCTGCAGTAGTTAGAGATGCAGAAATAGAAATAATTAAACAATGGATGTCAGAAGGTTCCAATGATTTGGAATCTCTTTCAAAGCTAATACCTGGTAGTGAAATTACTATTGAAAAAGGAGTTTTTAAAGATCAGGAGGCAGTAGTTCATAGAGTAGATAAAAGTAAAATATCCTTTTTGTTAAAAGAAATGGGTGTAGTAGCGCAAGCAAACATTGCGGAAGTAGTATAAATTTGAATGCGTTGCTTTTATCTATTGTTGGGATAAAGGTTTTAAAAAATTATAAGTTGGCATTTTAGTTAAAATTTAGTTTTCGGGTTAAATAAAAACAATATAGGTAGGTCATACCAGATTAAATGTGTCTGGGTAATAATTAAAACAAGAGTATAATAAGTTTATGAGATTCTCAAATGGGACTCATACGGCGGAGCCGTTGAAAAAAGACAAAATTCAACATTTTTTAGTATTAAAAAGCTTAAAGCGTTCGTTGTTCAAATTTAAGATTGCCTGAAAATATAATTTAATCCCAATCAAACGTTGAAATTTAAACATGTTATTTAATTCTTTTGAGTACCTTCTCTTTATACCAGTTGTTTATTTATTATACTGGTCTTTTTTTAATAAAAAAGCTGTTTTACAGAATGTGTTTATAATTTTCGTAAGCTATTTCTTCTACAGTTTATGGGATGTGCGTTTTTTAGCATTAATATTACTTAGTACAGTTGTTGATTTTTTTGTAGCTCAAAAGATATTTAACAATCATGATGACAAGATTAAAAGTAAAAAGTGGTTATGGCTTAGTTTAATTTTTAACTTAGGTCTTTTAGGTGTCTTTAAATATTTCAACTTTTTTATCGATTCTTTTTTGGACATGAAAACTTTATTAGGTTTTCAATCAGAAAATAAATGGACAACACTTAATTTAATTTTGCCTGTGGGTATTTCTTTTTACACATTTCAAACATTGTCTTATTCTTTAGATGTTTATTATAAGAAAATACAACCAACAAAAGACTTTGTCGCCTTTGCAGCTTTTGTAAGTTTTTTTCCGCAATTAGTTGCTGGACCAATAGAAAGAGCTTCTAATTTATTAAAGCAGATAATATCTAAAAAAGTTTTTAGTTATAATCAGACCACGGAAGGTTTGAAGTTAATTTTGTGGGGTTTGTTTAAGAAAATAGTAATTGCAGATTCTTTGGCGCCGATTGTTGATGACGTATTTATGAATTATCAAGATTATTCTGCTTCTAGTTTAATAATGGGTGTTGTTTTTTTTAGTTTTCAAGTGTATGGAGATTTTAGTGGATATAGTGATATAGCGATTGGGTCAGCAAAGTTATTTGGATTTGAATTAATGAGTAATTTCAAATTTCCTAATTTTTCTAGAAATGTTGCAGAATACTGGCAACGATGGCATATATCTTTATCAACTTGGTTTCGTCACTATGTATATATTCCAATGGGAGGTTCAAAGGCCTCCAAGCTACTATCAGTAAGAAATATTATAATTGTTTTTTTAGTAAGTGGTTTTTGGCATGGGGCTAACTGGACTTTTATTTTCTGGGGAGGGTTACATGCACTATTTTATATTCCAATATTTTTAATGGGAAGAAATAGAGTTTATGTGGATAGTGTTGTTGCTCAAAATAGTTGGTTGCCAAGTTTTAAAGAATTTTTACAAATTATCTATACTTTTATACTAGTAAGTTTTTCAAGAATTTTTTTTAGATCGAGCAGCTTAGGTGAGTCTTTTGGTTTTATAAATAGAATCATTTTTAATTTTAATTTTGAGGAGTACACTCATCCATATGGTTATAGAATGATAGATTTTTATGTTCTGCTAATTATTTTTATCTTCTATGAGTTTTTAATAAGAAAAGATGAGCGAAATCCTTTTCCTTTTAAAATGAAAGGAGTCAGAGTATTCGCTTATAGTTTAGTTGTATTTTCTATGTTGTTGTTTTATGATAATCATGAACATACATTTATCTATTTTCAATTTTAGTTTATTATGAAAAAATTATTGTTTAAAATAGGTGTATATGCAATCACAATTTTTGTTTTACTAGAATGTTATGTACGCATTTTTCATTTAAGTTCAGATGTTCCAAAAAGAGTAATTGATGAATTTGGTGTAGAAAAACGAATTTCAAACCAAACAGGAACTAATATTACAGGTAATAGAAGACAACACGCTACGACTTATAAAATTAATGAAAATGGTTTTAACTCAATTCGGAGTCAGATATCGTCTAGTGAAAATTTTAAATTAGCGCTTATTGGAGATTCTTACATAGAAGGATTTCATCAAGATTATAACAACTCTCTAGGGAGAATGATTGAAACCGAGTTAGATTCAGTTGAAGTTTATGAATATGGGTGCGGAGGTTATGATTTAGCAGATCAATTTCATATGATTAACGCTTATAAAGATAAATTTGCGGAATTAGATTTAATTGTAGTATATATGAAATATGAAAACGATTTAGAAAGATCAATATATACAACCAACCAGATTCGTTTAAATAAAATGAATAATGTGGTAGGAAAGATTAGAAATTTCAGTAAACTTTTATCATATGGGGGAGGTCTTGGATTGATTAATAAGTTTGGAAAGTTTTTAAAAAGCTTAAAACTGCCGGTTAACTCCGCTAGTCAAGATAGCTCAAAGAGTCTGATAACAGATTCAACTAAAATTAAAAATTTTGAAACTTTAATTAGTAATTATGGTATCAATAAGAATAAAGTTAAGTTATTGCTTGATAGCCGAAATACCTGCCCTAATTTTTTAGCATTTTGCGATGATATTGGCATGTGTTATATTGATTTCGCAGAAACTCTTAAGCATGCAGAAAAAGAGACAACTTTTATTTATGATACGCATTGGAATTCGTATGGAAGAAACCTTTTGGCAAAAAAAATTAGTGATTGTGTAGCAAACAATGTTCACTAATTTATAAATTAAATATTTTAATAACATTTTACCAATAAATAATGGCAGAATTACAACAGCAGCCCCGTCAGCTAGAACAGAATAATATTCGTTTAATAGTAACTAAGTATAGTAAATATTGGTGGTTATTTGCGTTGAGTTTAATTATATGTACAACTACGATTTATTTTTATATTAAATATTTTTCTGTTAATGAATATGAGATTAAGAGTAAAATTTTAATAAAGAATGCAGGTGCAGGTAAAAGTATTAATGATGTAGATAAATTTAATAATCTTGGATTAATAAAAACGTCTCAAAGTATAGAAGATGAAATAGGGATTCTTGCTTCTTCAGGGGTTATGGAAGAGGTGATTTCAAAAAATACTTTTAACATCACTTATCACGTTAAAGGTAGTATTAAAGATGTTGAAATATATGGTGGAGATGTGCCCTTTAAAATATCTGTAGACGAAACCGATGAGGATTTGGTGTATGGATTACCAATTAATTTAACGTTTATAGATAAGAATAGCTACGAGTTAAGTACTGTGTATAAGGAAAAAGAATTACGTTCCAAACATAATTACGGTGAATTGGTTACACTTCCCTACGCAACTTTAACAATTGTTCCAAAAGTGAATTTTTCAAATATTACTTATTCTAAATCTATGTTTTTCGTGATAGGTAATAAGGATAAATTGGTTGCCAAATTTCAAAGAAATCTTAGTGTAGTTCCAGACAATAAAACTGGGAGTTTATTAAGTCTGAGTTTTGTTTCTAATCATCAAAAAAAAGGAGAGGAAGTACTTTCTAAACTAATAGAAACTTATATAGATAAAACTATAAAATACGAAAATGAATTAGCAGAAAATACGATTAAAATGATTGATAATCGTTTAAAGCTTCTATCTGGTGAAATTGAAGATGTAGAAAGTACTGTGGTAGATTTTAAAACAGAAAATGTTGTTACCAATATATCAAGCAATGCAGATAGCTATATTCAACAAGCGAATGATTATAAAAATAGAGTAGCCGATTATCAAACTCAGATTAGGGTTTTGGAAGGGGTTGAGATTTCTTTAGTTGATGGTAATAACGAATCTACCATTAGTGGTTCATTTTCAATAAATGATATTACTATTACAGATTTAATCAATGAATACAATCAAACTTTAATTAAAAAAGAACAGTTAGCACAATCAGCCTCAACTTCAAATCCTGTAATAGCAAATCTTGATGCTAGTTTAGTTAGTTTAAGAAAGTCAATTTTACAAAATGTAAGGAATGTTAAAAATAGCTTCTCAATAGCCAGAGGAAATCTTCTAGCAAATGCTAGTAGGTTTGATGCAAGAATAGCTAAGGTTCCAGCAATGGAAAAAAAATTATTAGACATAAGTAGAGATAAAAGCACAAAAGAAGGTCTATATCTCTATTTACTACAAAAAAGAGAAGAAGAGGTACTTTCACTTGCAGCTCCAGTATCATATACTAGAATTGTAAGCTTACCAAGGGCGGGTAATTATCCTATTAGTCCAAATAAAAAGTTATTTTATTTAGCAGGTATACTATTAGGTTTATTTATACCATTTTTAATAGTTCATATAAAAGAAGCGTTAAATAATAAAATTAGTAAGATAGAAGATCTTACAGAGGTGATATCGGTACCGTTTCTAGGAGAAATAGGAAAGAATAAAGAAAAAGTACTACTTGTAACAAAAGATTGGGGCTTATCTCCTAAAGCAGAACTTTTTAGATTACTACATTTTAATCTAGATTACTTAAAAAAAACAGAGAAGAATCAAACCTTATTGGTTACCTCTACTGTTAGAGGGGAAGGTAAAACTTATATAGCATCAAACCTTGCAGTCACATCAGCGTTCAATGGTGAAAAGGTAGTGGTTTTAACCTTTGATTTACGAGAACCTGAACTAATGAATAATTTTAATTTACCCAATTCTCCTGGTATTACAGATTTTATATTAAATAAAGAGTTAGATGTTAATCAAATAATACAAAAACATCCAACCATAGAGAATTTACACCTTGTAGGTTCTGGTTCTATTGAGTTGCAAGTAGGGAGATTAATGCTTAGTAAACAAATTAAAGTTTTGATGGATATCTTGAAAAAAGACTTTGATAGAATAATAATTGACACAGCACCTATAGGTATCATCTCAGACGCTTTCGCATTAAATTCTTATATAGATAGTACCATATATGTAGTTCGGAAAGATGTAACTAAAAAAGAATATTTAAAAACTATAGATAGTATCCATAAGAATGAAAAATTAAAAAATACGATGGTATTATTAAATGATACCGATACAGCCGAAACAACATACGGTTATGGAAATAAAGAAATTTAAATTAATTATGGTGCCATCCTGGTATTGTATTTAAAATTTAATTCGTTGTTTTCAATAGTCCTGTAGAAGTTTAATTCAGAGTTAAATAAGCATTAAAATGTCGTTAAAAAAAAGGTTGTTAAATAATGGGTTAGCATCTGTTTTTCAAAAAGGAGTACGAGTATTAGAAGAATTATTTTTAGTCCCTTTTTTTATATCTACTTGGGGAGCAGCTTATTATGGTGAATGGCTAACTCTTACAATTATCCCTAGTGTTATTGCCTTTTCAGATTTAGGTTTTGGAACGGCTGCGGCTAATAGCTTTGTACTTAGCTATGCAGCAGGCGATAAACAAAAGGCAGCCGATATAAACAAAACTGGCATATACATCATTACCATTATGGTATTGGTAGCAATGCTTATTAGTATTATAGCCATTTTTGTACTAGACTACTTTCATGTTTTTGATAAATCGTTAATCGATAGTCAAGAAGCAGTACTTGCTGTTTCTATTCTTATTTTAGCTCGCTTATTAAATTTTTATTCACAACTTTTTCAAGCATATTACAGGTCTTCTCAAAAAGCGGCTTTAAGTATTAACTTGTTAAGTGTAAAAGCAGCATTAAATTTAGGTGTAGGTTTGTGCGTATTACTATTAGGTTATGGAGTGGTAGAGTTTGCTATCTCTCAGCTTGTAGTAATACTAGTATTTAATATTTTTTATTGGGCAAAAGGGAAGCAAGTATTAGGCTTGTTTACAGAGTATAAGGGCCGAAAAAATAAAGAAATTTTAAAAAGTATTACCAAGAAGGGATTAGGCTACTTAATGACCCCTGTTTGGCAAGCTATTTATTTTCAAGGAACCACCTTTGTAGTTAGAATAGTTTTAGGACCAGAGGCAGTGGCTATTTTTAATACGGTAAGGACTTTAAGTAGGTCTCTTAATCAATTATTTTTTATGGTTAAATCTACAGTGTTTCCTGAATTACAATTCGAGATAGGAAAAGAAAATTGGAAAACAGCACAAAAAATATATCGTTTGTCTATGCTAGGCGTATTTCTAATGTCAGCAATAGGATTTATATTTTTAGCTTTTTTTGGATTATGGTTTTATAAGATTTGGACGCACAATGAATTAGAGTTACCTAGTTCTATGTGGTATATTTTTATTTCGGGTATGTTGCTAAATTCTTTATGGTGGACAACAGAAATGGTTTTTGGAGCTGTTAATAAACCTTACATGATGGCTAAGTTTGGAGTAGGTGGTGCTATTGTTTCTGTTTTGTTAACATATGTACTATCAAATCAGTTGGGAATTACAGGTGCAGCAATTGGAGCGGTTTCCCTGGATTTTATTTTAGTATTATTGATAGTTCCTTACGGATGTAAACTTATGAAGATGTCAGTGAAAGAATTATTTAGCCATGGTTTGTTTGATTTTAAAACATTAATCCATCAATTTAAACACAAGATTCAAAATTTAAAAAAGTAATATGAGAATATTGTCAGTAGGTTGGTTTCGAAAAGTAAGTAGCACCTCACTACATAGGCATAAGTCGTTAGAAAAGAATGCCGATTATATTGATAAGGTTGAAGCTGGCTCGGCAACTATATCTTTATGGTATCGTTTGGCTTATCATTTATTTCAAAAAGGAATTCCTACTAGACTACCAGACCAAACTTACGTGAATAAAAGTATAAAAGAGTTAGTTTCTGAAAATATTTACGACGTGGTTTGGATAGATAAAGGTGTTACGATTAATAGAGATACTTTATTGTATATCAAAGATAAGTTACCATCTGCTAAAATCGTTAGTTTTTCTCCAGATAACATGTCGTTGAGACATAATCAAAGTCAAAATTACTTGGAATGCATTCCATATTATGATTTCACATTTACAACTAAATCATATGCAGTAAAAGATTTACATAATCTTGGTGCAAGAAATGTTTTTTTTATTCATAAAACATATGGAGAAGATTTTCATTACCCTAGAGAATTATCTATAGAAGAGAAAGAGAGATTGGGTGATGATGTTGGTTTTGTAGGAGTGTGGGAAAAAGAACGTTGCGAAAGTATTTTGTTTTTAGCAAACAAAGGAGTTAAGGTAAAAGTATTTGGGGATGGTAGATGGAATGATTATAAAGATGAATCTCCAAATTTAACTATATTGCCAGGGGTCTTTTCTGAAGATTACCCAAAGGCATTACAGGCTTTTAAAATTTCCCTATGTTTTTTACGAAAGATGAATTTTGACCAGCAAACTGCTAGAACAATGGAAATTCCGGCATGTGGGGGATTTATGTTAGCAGAACGTACTACAGAACATTTGGAATTATTTGAAGAAGGAAAAGAAGCAGCTTACTTTTCCTCTAATCAAGAACTGTTGGATTTATGTAAATATTATTTAATCAATGAAGAAGTACGCATAAAAATTGCTTTTGCTGGTTTAGAACGATGTAAAAAATCAGGCTATTCTAATGAGAAAACAGTAGGTAAAATGTTAAATATAATTTTTAATAATGGTTAAAGAGCCGATACATATTTTACGACAAATAAAGAAAGGACTAGGGTGTGTATTAGTGTTGGCAGTTGTATGTGAATTATTATTTTTTCCTACCTTATCTAATGCCTATGGTTGTTTTATGGCAGCCGTAAGTTATGGAGTTTTCTGTTATTTTTTAAAAGAAAAATACATTCGTTTATTTCCTTTTTCTTTTTGCATGTATTTGTCAATGTTCATGTATCGCTATTTGCCATTAATAGCGACAATTGTAGAAAGGAAACCAATAACTTATGGTTTTGAACGCCCCTATGAGACATTTGTTTATGAGATTATTTTATTTTTAATATCTTCTTTTGCATTTTACTTGGCATGTCAAAAGACAGAATATATAGGTAAAAATAATGTCATTCAAAAAAGTCTATTCAAACTAGGTTTTTTTAAAGTTACCCCAGAAATTATCTGGGCTATGGGTACCATTGGATTAGTAATCAGACTTTATAATTTTAGTGCCGGAGATGTAGAATATGGTGATGTTGGAGGCAAGTTTTTATTGGGGTTAGATTACTTAATGTATGCTCCTTTATGTTTATTCTTTCCGTCTTTAATGAAGTTGAAATACAATAACCAAAAAGTATTGTTAGTTTACGGGTTACTCATATTTATTTTAAATATAGCGTCCAATAGTAGAAGGCAAATTATAATTCCAATAGGAATTATAATTATTCTACTTTTTTTGTATCTAGTCTTAAACAATCTTAAGATTACAACTTTTCTATCACCGTTCAAAATTGCTTTTTTTGGACTTGCTTTAATACTCTTGTTGAATTTAATATCTAATATCTCATTGGCTATGTTATATACAAGAAAAGTTAGATCTGATATTGGTAAGTTAGAGTTATTCCAACAAACTATTGATGTGATAAACGATAAGGTGCTAATGGATAGATTAAAAATAATGAAAGATCAAGAGAGCACGGGTTTAATTTCTTACCAAGAAGGTTGGACAGAACACTATGTGGATAATTTTATGTTAGCGAGATATGCTAATGTAAGAATAACAGATGAAACACTCTACTACGCAGAAAAAAAAGGGTATAGTAACAAGCAAATGCAAATATTATTTGTGGAGAATATACAGGCGCTTTTTCCTACTCCTATTTTAAGCTTGTTTGGAGTTTATATAGATAAAAGTAAATTGGAATTCTCTAGGGGTGATTTTTTATATGGATCTGGGTTTGGTGGTTACAGAGTGACCAGTCATGTAGGTGATGGTTTAGCAACTTTTGGTTTTTGGTATTTTTTAATACAGTTTATTGTTTATTTTTTTATTTTTAAACTTTTGAACTCATTTGTATTTTGTTTGAAAGAAGAAATTTTATATGCGCCTTTTGCTTTAATGAATGTTTTTACATTTCTTGGAAAGTTTAGAAATGCTACTGGGATAACTGGAGATTTAAGTTATGTTATAAGAGGATTTGCACAGGGTGTTATTACATATTTTATTATTTTTTATTTAGTAAGAACGTTATTGTGGCTTGTTGACCCTAAATACGTTGAAAACGACGAAGTTAATTATCCGTCAAGCTGAAGCATTTGATGTTGAACTATGTATAATACCGATTCGATAATGTATATTATTGGATTTGTTAATTTGTTACTACCACCGTTTAAATAGTTCTATCACCAGCTATCGTATTTTTGTTCATAGAGATTTACCTTAAACCAGCTAAAATTAGGTTAAAAAAGAATTGGGGCAGTATACCCTAATTTTTATATTACTTCTCCATAAATTTATCTATCAATTATTTTTTCTTAATTAGAAATTTATAACTCTCAAATGAAAATTATTTTTATAAACCATCAAGAAAATTCGTTGGGTTATAGCATGTTGCGCTATGAAAATATTCTCAGTAAAGGTATGCGTAATAGAGGTCATCATGTTGAAATTTGGGGGCCTAAACTTTATTTTTCTAACGGTGTTGATTTTCCTACTGGTTTTAGAAAGTGGCTAAGATATATAGACAGGTATCTTATATTTCCATTATTCTTCAAAATAAAAAGCAAAAAATTACCAAAGGATACCTTGTTTGTTTTAATTGATCAAGCTTTGGGAATATGGACACCTTTAATACAACATAAAAAGCATCTAGTACACTGTCATGATTTTATAGCTTTAAAATCAGCCATGGGGCAAATAAAACAGAACCCGATAAGTTGGACAGGAAAAATATATCAACGTTTGATTCTAAAAGGTTTTTCAAAAGCCAAATACTTTGTGTCCGTATCTAAAAATACACAAGTAGAACTAGAGCAATTTCTTAATAAAAAGCCTTTAATAAGTAGGCAGGTCTATAATGCTGTTGATTCAATATTTAAAGTAGGTTCATCTGTCGAAGCTAGATTTGAAATTGGAAATTACTTACAATTAGATTTAGAGAGTGGCTATATTCTGCATGTAGGAGGAAACACCTTTTACAAGAATAGAGTGGGAGTTATTGAACTATATACAGCCTGGAGAAATATGTCATCAAGGGTATTACCGCTTTTGATGATTGGTTCTGCACCTACACCCCACTTGGAACAATTATATGATGCTTCTCCCTATAAAAAAGACATCCATTTTTTGGTCCGAGTTGATGATGACCTACTTGTAAAGGCATATCAAGGAGCAAGTGTATTTGTTTTTCCATCCTTAGACGAGGGTTTTGGTTTTCCTATTGCTGAAGCTTTGACAGTAGGTTGTCCAGTTATAACTACAGATAACGCTCCAATGAATGAAGTTGGAGGAACGGTAGCCAAGTACATTAAACGTTGCCCAGATGAGCAAGGGCTTCATATATGGGCAAAAGAATCAGCTCCCGTCTTAGAAACGGTATTGCAGTATTCGGAAGACGAATTAGATTGTTTAAGACGAATAAGTATTGTAAGTGCAGAACGATTTAATAAAGAGAAAATTTTAGACCAATTAGAGCAAATTTATAAAGTCGTTGTAACCAATAATAGCCACTAAATATTTCACATTACAATGAAAGACTTTTTTGCAAGTAAAACTAAGTTAATAGTTTTTTTTTTATTTGTTTTTGGTGTGTTTTTAATATTTTTTTTAAGTTGGAAGAGTAATCCGAATTTAGAAGGACTTTGGTTTATTCCAGACTGGCTTTCTAGTTGGACAGATAAAAATCGGAATAATCAAATACGAACGGGTGTTCCTTTTATAGGTTTAGGAATTTTAGTAGGAGCTTATTTAATATACAACCAAAAAAAATCTCCGTTTTTTTGGTTTTTTTCATGGATTTTATTAGTTATTATTGTCTACGTAGCTGAAGCTGGACAATATTTTTTACCAGCCAGGGTGGTAGATATTAAAGATGTTATTTGGGGTGGAATTGGAGCTGCTATTGGTTTAATCTTTTCTTTTTTCTTTTGGCAGATAAGAAGAATGTTTAAAAATAAATTATTTGAAAATGAAAAATACTAAACGCATACTGTTTATAGGGTATAATTTTTCACCTGAATTAACAGGTATTGGTAAGTACTCAGGTGAAATGATGCAATGGTTGGCTCAAAAAGGCCATCAAATCACAGTACTTACCGCTTATCCTTATTATCCGTATTGGGAGGTGCAAAAGCCCTATCGAAAAAATCGTTTTTGGTATAAAAAAGAAGTACAAAAATTTTCATCAGGAGGAGAGTTAAGGGTTATAAGATGCCCTATGTATGTTCCTAAAAACCCTAGCGGAATGAAGCGTATGTTGTTAGACACCTCTTTTTCTATTACAGCTTTCGCTAGAATTATGCCATTATTATTTCAAAGAAAATATGATTGGGTCATTTCTGTAGCTCCATCTTTTCAGTTTGGGTTGCTAGGGGTAATCTATAAGAAGATAAAGGAATCTAAACATTTGCATCATATTCAAGATTTACAGATAGAGGCTGCCCAAGATTTAGGACTTATTAAATCGCAGAAATTGCTAGATTTTTTATTTGGTATAGAGCGATTCATATTTAAGAATACAGACATTGTAAGTAGTATTTCAGAAGGAATGATACAACGTATAGAGCAAAAAGCAAATAAGCCATTATTGTTTTTTCCAAATTGGACAGATACAACTAGTTTTTATCCAATAAAAGATAATAGTAATCTAAAAGAAAAATTTGGTTTTAATAAAGCAGATTGGGTTGTTCTATATTCTGGTGCAATTGGAGAAAAACAAGGTTTAGAAGCAATTTTACAGTCTGCAAAGGCATTGAAATCTTACCATCAACTACGTTTTGTAATATGTGGCACTGGTCCTTACAAAGAAAATCTAAAAGGAATGGCAGAGCAAATGAACCTAAAAAATGTAAGTTTTATGCCATTACAGCCAAAAGAAGATTTTAATTTTTTTTTAAACATGGCAGATTTACATTTGGTAATTCAAAAGGAAAAAGCAAGCGATTTAGTAATGCCTTCAAAATTAACCACCATTTTAGCCGTTGGAGGATTATCTCTTATAACCGCCAATTCAGAATCTAGTTTATATCAATTGACTCGTAAATATCAAATGGGAGTATTGGTAAATGCAGAGAATCAGGAGGCGTTAAATGAAGGGATTTTGACCACTTTTCAAAATAAAGAAAATCAATTGATAAAAGAAGCAGCTAGAGCTTATGCAGAACAGTATTTAGCTATTGATAAAGTAATGGAATCTTTTGAAAAAAAAATGAATTAATATTTTCAATTAGAGTGTGCATTTAATCGATTAATAACACTATATAACGTTCAGTATACTATAATTCCCCCTATCAATAGTATATTTAAAATCAATATTTTTCACTTCTAAATTAGATATAATAATACATATCATATCTAATTTAGAGTGAATTAACAAATTAATGAATTATGGGGAGCAGCTTATCAAAAGCAATTTTTTCATTTAAAACCAATATTTTAAATTCAAAATTAGAGCGTTTACATAAAAAAGCTATTGCAACTTTGAAAGAAGATAATTTGGTTCATTTAAATTTTAAAAAGCGACAAGAACTTATAACACATGCGCTACTGCATTCTACTTTTTATAAAAATAAATACGCTGGAACGCAAGTGTCAAAAGAAGGTTTAAAAACTCCAGAAGAGTTTATTGAATTACCACCTTTAACTAGGGAGGAACTATGCGATAATTTTCATGACATAAAATCTGATAATGTATCAAAAATTCAATCTAAGAAGGTTACTACCTCAGGAAGTACAGGCATCCCTGTATCCGTCTTGCACGATCGCAGGCTTCCTGAAACTCCAATACGTTGGAGAATATTAAGTTGGTGGGGTATTGAGCCATGGGAAAACCAAGCATTTATTTATAGATTTGAGAGACCATTTTTAGAACGTTTGGGTAATGCTATAATGTGGTGGCCAACCAAGCGCATATTTTTAGCAGCAGCAAATCCAACTCAAAAACAGCTTAATAAATTTGTAAGTGATTTTAATAAAATTAAGCCCACATTGCTTCAAGGTTATGTTGATGTTGTTTTTGAGTTTGCTTTGTATTTGTTAGATAATAATATAAAAATTTACCCACCAAAAATGGTTTGGGTTACGTCAGCTCCTTTATTTGAAGAACAACGAGAATTAATTGAAAAAGCTTTTGATGCTCCCGTTTGTGATCAATATGGAAATACAGAAATATTATTAATTGGTGCAGAATGTAAAGAACAAAATGGTTTACATATAATGCAAGACACTGTTCATATAGAGTTTGTAGATGAAAATAATAAACCAGTTCCACCCAATACCACAGGAAAAATATTGTTAACAGATTTAACTAATTATGCCTTTCCATTAATACGTTATGAAATAGGAGATGAGGGTAAGTATAAAGAAGAAATGTGTACATGTGGTAGACCGCTGCCTTTGATGGAAAATGTAAGAGGACGCCAAGCATTAATTATCAAAACACCCTCAGGGCTTGTTGTACGTGGGGAACATATCGTAGCAATGTTTGACGGGCATATGAAATATTTCAAAGAAATTCAATTATGCCAGGAAGCAAATTTCTCGGTTTCGATTAATTATGTCCCAAGAAAATCAAAAGAAGCACATAAAGAAGCAGAAAAAATGGTGCAATTATTAAGACAACGCACACGATTAGAGATTGTGGTGAAGTGTAAGCAAATTGATAAAATTAGTCAAGTTGGAAAAAAAACACCCTTAATAATAAATTATTCATAATCAACTACATGTAGAATGTTGCAATCTGAAAAATTAAAAATAACAATAAAAAAAATAATAGAGAAAGTATTATTGTTTAGGTATCATCGAATATCTAATAAAACAGCAAAAAATGCGCTTAAAGAAATAGAAATAGAAAAAGGAAAGTTAAGTTTAAAATTAAAGAAAAAAGCAGATAAATATGCTTGTGAAATTTTAGGTTGGAAAGGCTATGCACCTTGGCTATACGTATATACACACATTTCAGGAGAATTTAAGAATGGGTGGATACCAGATAATTATTATGGAAAAGTAGTAATTCAAAAGATTCAAGGAAATTATGGAAAAGTATCTTTTTTAAAAGCATTTAATAACAAAGTTTTCAACGAAGCTATGTGTCCCGATTTGGCTTATTTAATCAACGGAAAATGGTTTTCGAATGAATTTAAACCTTTATCTATATTTGAAGTAGAAAACTTAGTAAAACATAATAATGATAAGGTTATTTTTAAGTCTGATTTTTCGGCCCAGGGCAGTGGTATATTTGTCTATGAAAAAAAAGACTTTGATGTAAACATAGTTGTTGAAAATGGAGAAGGAGTACTTCAATATTTTATTGAACAACATGAGTTTTTCAATCAGTTTGTTAAACAAGCAGTAGCAACTATTAGAATGACAACAGTAATAGATGGTCAAGGAAAAGCATCTTTGAGGGCTTGTTTTATTCGTTTTGGCAGAGCTAACGATACACATGTAGTAAGTAAAAATCAAATTCTAGTACCTGTAAATATGGAAACAGGACAACTTTATGAGAATGGTTATTTTTCAACCTATAAATCTATAAAGTATCATCCAGATTCTAAAGTAACTTTTTTAAATAAATACATACCAAATTATAAACAATGTATAGATTTAGCAATATCTCTCCAAGAAAAAATGCCCATGGTAACAACTATTGGATGGGATTTGGTTGTAAATAAACAAGGTATACCAGTGATTATGGAATGGAATGGATTTGGTAGTGGTATTGCTTTTTCTGAGGCCACACAAGGACCTAGTTTTAAAGATCTGAGTTGGGATAATTTTCGTATATAAATTTAAAATTTATTTAACTTCTTTGTTATAAATAATTTGATTACGGTTAACACTCAAATAAATCACTAATACTTATCAATGAAAATTAATTATTTCTTCCGGAATCCAAAAAATGGATATTCAATACATCGTGTTTTCAGAACTTTAATTGAAGAGTTGGAAAAATCAGTTAAAATAGTTATTAATGAAGTTCCTTGTGAAGGTTCCTTGCCCATTAGTGTTATAAAAAACAATATTTTCACTTATAAAAAGAGGGAAAAACAAACAATTAATCACGTTACAGGACATATACATGATGTCTTATTAGCTTTAATAGGTACAAAAACTATTTTAACAGTGCATGATTTGGTTTTTTTAGACAACGTTAGGAATCCTTTTAAGCGTTTTTATAAATGGTTGTTTTGGTTGTATTTACCTATAAAGATAGCAGATAAAGTAGTATGTATCTCTAACCAGACAAAACAAAATATTTTAAGTAAAATTAAGTCAGATAAATTAATTGTCATACACAATGCTGTAGATCCTATTTTTAAGTTTTCAGAAAAACCATTTAATCAAGAAAAACCAATCATATTACATATTGGAACTGGATGGAATAAAAACTTAGACAAAACGATACAGGCATTAGAAGGTATAAAGTGTCATTTGAGGATTATAGGTAAATTAAAAGATTCGCAATTAGACTTCCTTAAAGATTATAATATTGAATATTCAAATCAATTTGATCTTACAGACGAAGATATTAGAGACGAATACTTAAATTGTGATATAGTTAATTTTCCATCTATATATGAAGGTTTTGGGATGCCAGTAATAGAGGGGCAGAAAACAGGTAGGATTGTAGTAACCTCTAAAATAGAACCTTTAATAGAAGTTGCTGCGGAAGGAGCATCTTTTGTTATTCCAGATGATATTAGCTCTATTCGAGAAGCTTATCTTAAAATTATCAATGATGAGCTATATAGAACTAATTTGATAGAAAAAGGATTACAAAACGCAAAACGATTCTCAGTAGAGAATATTTCGAAACAATATATAGAATTATACCAAAATTTAGCTCAAAAATGAAAATACTTCGTGTTATATCCAGTATGAACCCAAAACAAGGAGGTCCTTGTCAAGGAATTAGAAATTCTATTCCAGAATTAGAAAAATCAAATGTAAGAAATGAAGTAGTTTGTATAGATGAACCTGATGCAGATTATTTAGGGAAAGATTCATTTACTATCCATGCTATTGGGGCAGGTAAAAAAAATTCATGGGGTTATAATAAAAATTTAATCCCTTGGTTATTATCTAATTTTCATCGATTTGACAAGGTTATTGTTCATGGTTTATGGTCCTACCATAGTCACGCAGCTATCAAAGCAATTATTGAATACAGAGAAAATAATGATGTTTCTCCAAAAGTATACATAATGCCGCATGGTATGCTTGATCCTTATTTTCAGAAAGCGAAAGAACGTAGATTAAAAGCACTTAGAAATGAGATTTACTGGAAAATAATTGAAAATAAAGTAATTAATAAAGCAGATGGTATTTTATTTACTTGTGAAGAGGAATTATTATTAGCAAGAACTACCTTTCCTAACTATAAACCAAAACGTGAAATTAATGTAGGCTATGGAGTAGAGCTACCTCCTGAGCACAATGGAGGTAAGAAAAAAGCATTTGAAGAAAAAGTACCTAAGTGGAATGGTAAACCATTTCTTTTATTTTTGAGTAGAATACATCAAAAAAAGGGAGTAGATTTATTAATAAATGCTTATTTAAAACTGGAGAAAGAATTAGACACTATTCCGCAGTTAGTTATTGCCGGACCAGGGTTGGAACATTCTTATGGAAAAGAAATTAAGTTGCTGGCATCTAAATCTCAAAATATTTTATTCCCAGGAATGCTAAGTGGAGATGCAAAGTGGGGAGCTTTTTATGAATGTGAGGCTTTCGTATTGTCGAGTCATCAGGAAAATTTTGGAATATCTATAGTAGAGGCTTTGGCATGCTCGAGATTTGTTCTTATATCAAATAAGGTAAATATATGGCGTGAAATCAAAAGTGAATCAGCAGGTTTTGTTGCAGACGATACGGCTTTGGGGACTATAGAGTTGTTAAATAATTGGATATCTCTAAGCGGTGATGAAAAATTAAAAATGAATGAACAAGCAAAGGCTACTTTTGAAAAACTTTATGCTATAGGACCAGCAGCCAACAAATTAAGAAGTGCTTTATAGACATGTTATTTTTGTAAATGAATAGGGTAGGTAATAAGATGAATTATAATCCTAAAGGGATAATTTTTAGAAATGTTGAAAAAAGCATTGTTGGCGATTATGAGTGATACTCAAGTAAACTATATAAAAAGTAAAAATGAATGAATATAATGTAGCGTCTAAAGTAAGACTTCAAGATTTTGATGCTTCTATTGGTCTTGATAGAGGAGTAAGCAAGTGGAAAGAAATTTGTTGGTATCTAATTAAAATCACCATTTTTATGTCTGCTATACCGTATCCTATGAAATTTAAAATTTTTATACTCAAGCAGTTTGGAGCTAAAGTAGGCAAAGGAGTTATTATAAAGCCTAGAGTAAATATACATTTTCCTTGGAAATTGATTATAGGGGATGATGTGTGGATAGGTGAAGAAGCGTTTATTTTAAATTTTGAAAAAGTAATTATTGAAAATAATGTTTGTATTTCTCAACGCTCTTTTATTTGCGGAGGGAATCATGATTATAGAGACCCTTCCATGCCGTATAGAAATGGTCCTATACTTTTGAAACAAGGTTGTTGGATTGGAGCATGTTCGTTTATAGGGCCAAATACAACTGTAGGAGTAGATAGTGTGATTACTGTAGGCTCTGTAGTTACGACAAACATTGAATCTAATGTTATTTGCCGAGTAATGCCAGCAGAATTTAAAAAGCAACGCTGGAAATAAATAAATCTAGTAAAACATAAAAGTAGCTTTTCTAAAGTGTTTAGGTGTATGTTTTTACATAAGAAAAAAGATTATATGCTTATCCGCAAGGTTCCTCTAAATAATCCCATCTGTATGATACAGCAGCGATCATTAACCTTCCAAATAAGTCGTCAAAGTAGCGACTATTAAACTTAAAGCAGAACTCGTTTAGATAATTTTGTAAAAAATTGTCATCTATTCTGTGGTGTACATCTAATAAAAGTCGTTTAGCATTACTTATGGCTGTATGCACCCATGGCAATACTTTTGAAATATCCTTTTTAAGTATAACTTTGGATTCAACATCATATTGCTTTTCTAAATCTACATAGCTCGTAGACTTATCGGATATTATTGTTGTGTTCGTCTCTAAAGATTCTACTACTTTATTGGTTACGTATTCTTTCTTTAAGGATTCAACAACTTTCATCTTTAAATACCCTACCTTTTTCTTTTCACCATGTTTTTTAGGGTCGTGCTCATCACCTGCATCTTTAGATTCTACACTAACCAAAACTGCTGTTTAACGTTGGCTTCCTCTACCGCGTTTTAAAGGTTCAGATTTATCTCTTGTTATGGATACGGTCTCAAAAAAGCCTTCATTAAGTTCTATTTCTTCTTTAAGTTTATAATTATTATCCCTAGGCCCCATGACACTTCTTAGCTTATGCATCATAGACCAAACAGGTGCATAGCAATAAATCAATACTGAAAAGGTAGTTTACTACCATGCAGGACAGTACCACTTTTTAAGGTCGTACGATGCTGACACGATTTGCACTCCCATTGTTCTCGGTATTGCTTCCAATAATGGGATGTGTTGCCGCATTTAGCACGTGAAATTCCTTGTTCTAATAGGTAAGCTTTAAAGGCTGTTTTACAACTTTCCTCATCTGGAAAGTACTTGGTGAATTCTATTAATTTCATTCTTTAAGATACGAAAAAAATGAATAAGGAAAATAACGGACAAGCATAAAAAAGAAAGACAAGTAGCAGTTAGTGTTACTGCTAGAAAACTTGCCGTAATTATTTGGAATATGATAACTAAAAAACAAACTTATCAACCACCAACAGAATACTTATTCCTTGATCAAAAAAGAAAAATGGGACTGTCAAAAGAATTAAAAAACAAATTGATAAATTTGATATTAAACCCGAAGATCTCGATTTTTCAAAATCCTGATTATCAATAACTGAATTTGACGTTAGTCGAGACTACAAAATAAAATGAACTCCAAATATAATTTGATATTGTTACTACTTTTATTTATTTTAAAATATACTTAAGCCATATTCGTTCACCGCTTTTTTTTGATAAATTCATTAGTATTCTTCATAAACATAAAACAGATAACTAGAAATAGTAAAATATATAATACATTTAGAAAAAAATGATCTTAGCATTATGAGGAGAAAAATAATATTTTACGCTGTTACTTTTTTATGTACTAGTCTTTTTTTAAGGTGTGATTTCAAAAAAGAAACTAAGCATGTTACGCCTGTAATTTCAGAACCTATACCTGATAATTCAGTAATCGTTAAAAAAGAAGTTGAAACAAAAAATAATGATAAGCCCTTAGAAGATATCTTTGCTACAATAGACTTCAATAAATTTTCAGATATTATTACTGAAAAAGATAAGAGGGAATTAAATATTTTTTTGCCGATTACAAGAATTGAAAAATATACAAATTTAGACGAAGAATACCTTGCTGTTTTTACTGAAGATAAGGCAAATACAATATCTTGAAGTCCTGATTATCAAAACTCTAGTATCAACTTTTATTTATTAAAAAAACTTAATAGTGATGAAAATTATAATAACAATTACGAGGTAATTAATAAGTTCTCAGAAAATTCTCAAACTTATAGTAAATACGTCGTAAGATTTGATTTTTTAAACAACGTTTGTAGCTTTGATACAATAGATGATAATGGTATTATAACTCCAATAATTTTTACTCAAGAAAGACCTATGGAGCATAATACTGAAACGACAACTATCTATATTTTTTCAAAAGAAAAAATGATAACAATAGAGATTGATAATGAAACTGAAGGAACCCGCAGCGTTCGTGTTTCTCCTTATTTTTATACACTTTCAAACACCATTCAAAATAAAGTAAAGCAAACTATTAATAATTTAAAAAGTATTCGTTTAGAAGAGGTTGAAGAAGATGATGAATATATCATGTTTGAAGGATTTTGGGATACTAAAAAATGCTTTTGGGACGGTATTACAACTAGTAATATCTATAAAGGTAGCCCTTTAACTACTTATAATATTGAACTTCCTATAGAATCATCTTATTCCTTAGAAGATTTAAAAAACATTTACGAATCTACATTTCCAACATCACAAGACATCAGTCTTGATTTTGGAATATCTGATAATTTAGAAATGCATTCTGGTCAGATTTACAACAACTTAGACACCCCTATACTATTACCTGACTATAAGTTAGAATATATTTATGTCTCTGATAAGAATAAAATTTTAACACAAACGATTTTTGAGCATGACTTTTTACAAATAGACCCAAAAGCTATTGAAATCTTTGATGATAATTCTATTAGTTATAATTTAAATGATGGTTATCACGCTATAAACTGGGACTTTCAAAATGGATGGGAAAGCGAAAATCTTCAATTATTTCCAAAAGAAATGCAAGAAGGCAAATATATTGCTTATGGTAGACTTAGTTATTTTGATGGAGAACAAGAACAAGCTTTATTCTCTAAAAAAGAAATTTTAAACTACGTAAAGCCTCAAAATTTAACTAGAAATGCAGCGCTTTTAAAGCTGAAAGTAAAATATGACTCAATCTACCCAACCTCAAAAGATTTACAAATAGACACTGGTATTAGATATTATAATAAAGATGGTTCTTTACACCAATATCAATACATGCCACACATAAAAAACGCTACCAATTTTCCAATAGACACGAACAAATCTTCTTTTGTGTTTTATTATGTGAATGGTAAAGATGAAGTCTTTAGAAAAGAAATACCTAATGCATTTTACAATGTTCTTAAACCTAACGAAAGTGATATTTTAGGAGATAGTTATTTCACTAATATTGTTGATGATTTCTGGGTTGAAAATAATATGATGTATGATTCTCCAATAGTAAAAGATTTAGAAAAAGGAGAATACTTAATTTATTCAGAACTTATTTCTAATACAGGCTATTCATACTATTCTAGAAAAGAGTTTATCAACTTTACAAAAACAGCGCTATATGAAAGTCAAAAAACAGATTCGCTATACCAATCTAACGAAGAGTTTAAAAAAGAGTTATCAGAAAACAAATCAATTAAGGGGAAGAAAGAAAACGGTTCGAATTGCTTTAAGAAAAAATCTGACGACAACCTATACAATATAACAACTTGTTATTACCCTAAACAGTTTAAAAACCTTCAATTATATAACATTTTAAAATACTCTAATATAAATTTAACAGATAAGCTTGTACAAAAGCTACCTAGAAGAGATACTATATACCTTACTAAACATAGCGATAAAGTATCATTTAATATCCCTAAGGGAGCTATTGACACCTTAAAAATAAAGATTAACAAGACCCAATACCATATATACAAGAAAGATAGTTTCCCTGTTATAGAAAAATATTTTAGGTTAAATTAAATCGGATTTTTAAAATTTACATAAACTATTAAAACAGTAACATCTCATATTGTTCCTAAAAGTTACTACCCTTCGAAAATAAGATTGAAATTTTGGAATGACCTAATGACAAAAAAGATTGAAATTATGTGTAAAATCTATCACAAATTGATTGAATATATCCCTCAGTATTGTTCTGAATTCAATACAAATCTTAAGAAAAGGACAAAACTATAATTTTGGAAATAGAGAGAGTCTACAACCAAAATTAATCGAAATAAGGAATAAATATATTATAACAAGAGTATTAGAAACGGATTCTAAAAATTCAAAATAAAGTCAGTTACACATATTAAGATTGTTGTAAGGCAAGTTGCCTTGTAACGGTCTTAAATAGTAAACACTAATTTTATATCAATATAAAAGCTATATCAGGAGAAAAAAACTTATCGCATTTAATTAGTAGAATGAGTCTTAAATTAAACTTAGGTGTCTATCTATTTTCAACTGTAAAAGACATTCGCAAAATAGACCGACAAGATGCTATTTGTAAGTTTAAAGAGGAAGAAGGAATAACGGTTATAATAGACAAATGCAAAGCGGACGAATTAAAGCTGAATTATAAATACGTAGTTTTTGCATAACATTAACCATACATTCATCTTCAGACACAGTAGAATTAACCGCTTTGTTCTTTAATGAACTTGTAAAACACAATATAAGTTACAATGTTATTGCAGTTTATTACCATGATTATATCTTTGTAAAAATAAAAGATGCAGGTGAAGCCTTAAACGCCTTAAAAAACTATCAGAAAACAATTATCCTAATTAACAAACAATCATGTCTATAGCACAAAATCTAAAAACCATAAAAGAAACGCTTCCTGAACAAGTAACATTAGTAGCTGTTTCTAAAACCAAACCTATTGCAGATTTACAAGAAGCGTATGATACTGGACAGCGTATTTTTGGGGAGAATAAGATTCAGGAAATGGCAAAAAAATGGGAGACATTACCAAAAGATATAAAATGGCATATGATTGGACATGTACAAACCAATAAAGTAAAGTACATGGCGGAGTTTGTTTCTTTAATTCATGGTGTAGATAGTTTTAAACTATTAAAAGAAATAAACAAACAAGCAAAAAAATACAACAGAGTTATAGATTGCCTATTACAAATTCACATTGCCGAAGAAACCACCAAATTTGGTTTGGATGCTCCGGAATTAAGGATTTTACTCAATTCTGATGATTTTAAAGCATTAGAAAACATTAAAATTTCTGGGCTTATGGGAATGGCGACTTTTACAGAAGATACATATCAAATTAAAAAAGAATTCAACTATTTAAAATCGCTTTTTAATACAACAAAAGAATTACTCCCAGAAATAAATGTGTTATCTATGGGTATGAGTGGTGATTATAAAGTAGCAATCGCTGAAGGTAGTACAATGGTACGGATAGGAAGTAGTATATTTGGCAGTAGAAACTAGGGATAATACAGAATTAAAATTAGTGAATGTACGTTATATTAGATATTGAAACTACAGGAGGAAAATACAATGAAGAAGGCATAACGGAAATTGCTATTCATAGATTTAATGGCTACCAAGTTGTAGATAAATTCATTAGTTTAATAAACCCTGAAAAAGATATTCAACCCTTTGTTGTAAACCTTACAGGTATCAATAATAATATGCTGCGCAACGCCCCAAAATTTCATGAGGTTGCAAAGCGTATTGTAGAAATTACCCAAGATGCTATTTTAGTAGCACATAACGCACAATTTGATTACCGAATTCTTAGAACCGAATTTAAACGTTTGGGGTATAATTTTGAGCGCGAAACACTATGTACAGTAGAACTTTCTAAAAAATTAATTCCAGACCAAGAATCATACAGCTTAGGAAAACTGGTACGTTCCTTAGGAATACCTGTTACAGACCGTCATAGAGCTAATGGTGATGCTTTAGCAACCATAAAACTTTTTAAACTATTACTTTCCAAAGACATTGATAAAACAATTATTAAAACCGTCATAAAAGGAGCTACATTAGGTGAACTTTCGCAAAGACAGCTAGATATTGTAGAAGAATTACCATCGGTTACTGGTGTGTATTACATGCATGATAAAGACGGAGAAATTATTTTATTAGGAAAAAGTAGCAATATAAAGAAAAGAGTAAATCAGCACTTTACAGGCAGAGGTGGTAGAGCTAGAAAAATACAGAAAGAAACAAAAAGTGTTACTTATGAAAGAACGGGTAATGAACTAATAGCGCTGTTAAAAGAAAACGAAGAAATTCAGCGAAATAAGCCTAAATATAACTCCCACAAGAAAAAAAAACTCTTCTCGTTTGGTGTTTACAAGACCTATACAAAAGGTGGTTATATAGCCCTAAAAGCAGAAAAACTAAATAACTTAGAAGAAAGAATCACTACTTTTAGCAGTAAAATAGCAGCTGAAAACTTTTTACATAAAATAAATATAGAATTTATGCTATGTGATAAAGTAAACGGACTTTCACAAGCAAAAAGTAATTGTGGTAAATACGATGATGGTAAATGTTTAGGTGCCTGCATTACTAAAGAAACAGTAGAAGAATACAACTTAAGAGCAGAAAAAGCAATTCATAAATACAGCCTTAACAATAGAAATATAGTTCTTATTGATAAAGGTAGAGAATTAGGTGAACGCAGTGGCATTTTAATTAAAAATGGTGTGTTTGCTGGACTTGGTTTTTTTGAATTAAACCATCAAATAAATAATATTCATATCTTAGAATCAGTAATCACGGCCATGAAAGGGAATGAAAACACCAATCATATCATTGAAACTTATTTAAAAAAGAAACGTGTATTAAAAATAATTGAACTGGAAGAATGAAAAAAGATACACCTAGAAAAAGTTGGAAATCTATACTTCATGAGGTTATTTATGAAGCAGATACTTCTAAAGGTAAATGGTTTGATATTATATTGTTTGCACTTATTATTCTAAGTGTTGTTCTTGTAATGCTAGAAAGCGTAAAGGAAATTGATGCCAAACATCACAATTTATTAATTGCTTTAGAATGGATTATCACTATCTTTTTTACGATTGAATATATTGCTAGGGTTATAACTATAAAAAAACCTTTTAAATATATATTTAGCTTTTATGGTATCATAGATTTTATATCAACAGTTCCATTATATCTTTCTTTTATTTTTGCAGGATCACAAGTGTTATTAGCAGTAAGAGCACTAAGACTTTTACGAATATTTAGAATATTAAAACTTGTACAGTTTTTAGGTGAAGCTTCTTCTTTAAAGTTGGCTTTAAAAGCTAGTAGAGCAAAAATTGTTGTTTTTATATATGTAGTGCTTATACTTTCTGTTATTATGGGTACTGTTATGTATTTAATAGAAGGTGATGAGGCTGGTTTTACAAGTATTCCTAGGAGTATTTATTGGGCTGTAGTTACCTTAACTACCGTTGGGTATGGAGATATTGCTCCTACCACAAGTTTTGGACAGTTTATTGCTGTAATTATTATGATTATGGGATATGGTATTATTGCCGTACCTACAGGAATAGTAACCTCAGAACTAACCAAGCAAACAAAAGGGCATAATAATATACATACCAACACACAATCATGTCCAAGTTGCTCTTATGAAGACCATAGAGATGATGCTAGCCATTGCTATAATTGTGGAAGCGAATTATAATGAAAAAAATTCTTATATCTGTTGTTGGACCAACAGCCATTGGCAAAACAAAATTGGCAATTGCCTTAGCACAGCATTACAAAACTGAAATTATATCGGCAGATTCTCGTCAGTTTTTCAAAGAAATGTGTATTGGAACCGCAGTACCATCTAATGAAGAATTAGCAGCAGCGCCACATCATTTTATTAAACATAATAGTATTTTTGAGTCGTATTCAGTTGGTGATTTTGAAAAAGAAGCTATAAAAAAGCTAAGTAAATTATTTACTAAAAAAGAAGTGGTAATTATGGTAGGTGGTAGCGGCTTGTATGTAGATGCTGTTACGAAAGGGTTGGACCACTTCCCTACTGTTAATCCTAATATTCGTCTTCAATTAAATACTACTTTAGAAACTGAAGGGATTGAAGCGTTGCAACAACAATTAAAAGAATTAGACAGCAACTATTACCTAAAAGTAGATCTAGAAAACCCACATAGAATTATTAGGGCTTTAGAAATATGCATAGGTTCTGGAAAACCCTACTCTTCTTTCTTAAACAAAGACAAAGGAAAAAGACCTTTTAAAGTTTTAACTATTGGTATAAATGCCGATAGAGAAATTATATACGACCGTATTAACCAACGGGTAAACATTATGGTTTCTGATGGCTTACTTGCCGAAGCCAAAGCGTTACTTCCCCATAAGGCATTAAATGCATTGCAAACTGTAGGATATCGAGAGCTTTTTAATCATTTTGATGGTGAATGGACTTTAGACTTTGCTGTTTCTGAAATTAAAAAAAATACACGTAGGTTTGCAAAAAGACAGTTAACATGGTTTAAAAAAAATGAAAACACCCTATGGGTTTCTTTTGATGATAACATTTATGATATTATCCATCAAACTGAAAAAAAAGCAACTAAACTCCTTAATAACCCTTGATAAAGGTATTATTTTATGCGTAATAGGAGTTTTGAGCTCCAAAAAAAAGTCAATCCCAAAATTACTTACAGCACAACTTCACTTTCTTTTTTTGGGTGACTACGAATATCATTCCAAAGCTACCGTTCTAAAATTGAAAATGGTACCCCTCTTACAGACGATTACCGTTGCAATTCTTATTGATTTTGATTCATATAATAAATCATTTCTGTAATATGGTAGCTTGATTTTCCCATGCTTCCTTTTGGCTTATCCAGTACAGGGGAGTTGTCCTCATTCAAACAAAAATGTTCATTTCCATTTTTAAAATCAACAAAATTTGTAGTAAAGAAATTTAACAGCATTTTAAATTCATTGGAATACTTTTCTTTTGCATAAGATAATGCTGTAATAGCCTCGGCATGCTGCCACCAAGTCTTTTGCTTGGAAATAATTGTATTATTGGCTGGATTTATCTCGCTTACAAAGCCATTAGAAACCTCTTTAGCCCAAATTGATTTTTTCATCGTATTTTCTAAGATAGAATTTCCTAATTCTTTACATCTTGTTCTTGTTTTATCCTCTAAAAAAGAAAAATTGGAAAGCTTTAGTAATACCCAGCTTAATTGAAAATTGTGACCTGGAGAAACATTGTAGCAGGGTTCTGTATTGTTGACTTTTCCACAAAGGTTCCATTCGCTATCAAATTTCAAGTTAACCCAACCTAAATCTGGGTTCCAGCTTTTATCTAATAATAAGGCCGTGTTTTCTTTTATAAATGGTTCGTACTTATCTCTATTATCGATATCTATTTCCCATAAATAAAATAAGGCTGCAGATAAAGGATAGAGTATTGACTGTAGGCTCTTGTCATTAAACTGAGAACCATCCGCAAAAGAATATGACCCTACGAATCCTAGTGATTGCTCATCATGAAATCGTTTTATATAACCATCAAATACCTGATGTATAATTTTTAGAGTTTTTTCATCTTTCGTTAGTCTATAAATGGCTACTAGACCACACAAACCATATGATTGTTGCCATATTCCCAAACTTTTCTGGTCTAATGCTTCGTTTGCTGTGGAAACGGTTTCGTTAAAATAATTTCCTATACTATCTTTTACAATCATATGGCTTAAGAAAAATTTGCTTGCATCCACTGCCCGCTCTTCATATTTAGAATCGAACTTTGATGCGTATTCAAGCGCATATATTAATCGACTTAGGGCTACTAAATGTATGTTGTCTGAAGTTACATTTCCGTTCGTATCAACTTCTGAAAAATAAGTTTTAAATTCATTCGAATATGCATTTTTATTAAAAAACATAATAGAATTTTCTACCAAATTAAAATTATCTGGTTTCATTTTATTTTTTTCAATAGCCATTCCTTTTTGACTGTAGTTGATATTCTTACAGCTCCCATTAATAAGAGGCAATAAAAAAACTATTGATATTAAATTTCTCCTTAATTTCATCTATAAAATATTGTTGATTTTAAACTCTTTTTAACGCCCTAAATGCACAAAATATGCTGTAAATATAAGTAGTAATAAAAATAACACCCTATATTTCTGTACCAAACTACTTCTATAACGAGTCACTCTCCTTTATTGACCTATTTAGGCGCATTCAGAATATCTCAAGACCTTGTATTTACAAGGGATTTGTTGTAAATTAAGTCAATTAAAAACCCCGAAAAGGACTAAATTTAGTCAAAAACGGGGTTTTCTTTTTCCTTAATTA
>Ga0114952_1000738_pt1 | contig 31888 bp, 30 predicted proteins | sample SidtaG_2_FD_87303 | JGI IMG/M metagenome (GOLD analysis project Ga0114952, IMG submission 87303) | Marine algal microbial communities from Sidmouth, United Kingdom - Sidmouth_Asex2 metaG | ecosystem: Host-associated > Algae > Red algae > Unclassified | place: Sidmouth, United Kingdom | collected...
ATTACAAGATTTAGAAAACAAAATAGAACAACTATTACAAAATGCTGAAAATGAAATAATTAAATCAATAACAGGTTATCAATTCTATGTCAAGGCTTTTTCTAACGTTTTCAAAGTTTAAATAGTATTATATTAAGTTTTAACTGTTTTTTAATTCTTACTTTTTGAATTAAAAATTTGACTGTTAAACAACAACTAATTTCTAATTCCGCTCCTCAATATACATTTGTCTTACTTTTTTAAAAAGTTCAGAAGAGTAAACAAAATCGGTCACAGCAGCATTATCGGTTTTAAAAATCTCTTTATTGGAGCCTTCCCATTCTTTTAATCCGTTCTTTAGAAACAATATTTTTTCACCTATTTGCATTACGGAGTTCATATCATGGGTGTTAATAACCGTAGTAATGTCGTATTCTTTGGTGATTTCTTGAATAAGATTATCTATAATAATAGCTGTTTTTGGGTCTAACCCAGAGTTAGGTTCATCACAAAAAAGGTATTTAGGATTCATTACAATAGCACGTGCTATGGCCACACGTTTTTGCATGCCACCAGAAATCTCAGAGGGATACTTATGGTGTGCATCAATCAAATTAACTCTTTTAAGAACGGCGTTTACACGGTCTTCCATTTCGTCTTTTGGTTGCTTAGTAAACATTTCTAATGGAAACATAACATTGCCTTCAACTGTCATGGAATCGAACAAGGCACTCCCTTGAAATACCATTCCCATTTCTTGTCTCAAATCTCTTTGCTCTCTTCCAGAAAGGTTAGCATAGGTTTTTCCGTCATAAGAAATACTTCCTTTTTCGGGAGAAAATAAACCTAAAAGACATTTTAGAAAAACAGTTTTTCCAGAACCACTTTGTCCAATAATCAAGTTAGTTTTTCCTTTGTCAAAACAGGTGCTAAATCCTTTTAAGATATGAGCATCACCAAAAGATTTTTCTATTTTATTTACATCTATCATTAGCCTAGTAATAATTGTGTTAATACGTAATTTGTAATAATTATAACCACGCTGGTCCATACAAACGAGGTGGTACTTGCTTTACCAACTTCCAAAGCTCCACCTTTCATATAATACCCATGAAAAGAAGGTATGGTGGCTATGATGAATGAAAATAATAATGTCTTAATAAAAGAATAAGTAACGTGAAAAGGAATAAATTCCATTTGTATCCCTTGTACAAAATCGGCACTGGTACTAAAACCACCAAAAACACCAGCAACCCATCCTCCAAATATTCCTACGTACATAGCTATAGCAATTGCAAACGGATAAAATAATAAAGCTATTATTTTGGGGAAAACTAGATAGTTTAAGGAATTTACACCCATTACTTCCAAAGCATCAATCTGTTCTGTAACACGCATGGTTCCAATACTAGAAGTAATATAGGAGCCTACTTTACCTGCCATAATTACAGAAGTAAACGTGGGCGCAAATTCTAATATTACAGATTGTCTTGTAGCAAAACCTATAAGAGTTCTAGGTATTATTGGGTTGGTCATATTTAGTGCGGTTTGGATAGATACAACACCGCCAATAAAAAATGATATAAATATGATAATACCTAAAGAACCAAATATTAGTTCATCTATCTCTTTAAGTATTAAAGATTTCATGATTTTCCATTTTGTTGGTTTTTTAAAAACCTCCCGGACCATAATGCAATAACTTCCAATAGATGCTAGGTAATTCATAGAATAAAGATATAGTTCTTGATGTAAAAATAATAATATTAGATTTCATTTAACCTTCATTTAATGTTTTAAGTATTTATTTCTTTAAATTTACTTCGCTAAGAAAATATTATGAAAAAGAAAATGCCCAATTACTTATTAATACTGTGTTTAATAATTTACTCATCTAATAGCCTTAGTGCTCAAAAAAAATCAAAAAATAAAATAGAAGAATCAACTGATTTTTATGTTTCTCCTAAATTGGTAATTGGTATAGTTGTAGATCAGATGCGATATGATTATTTAACACGATTTTGGAATCATTATAGTAAAGGTGGTTTTAAGCGTTTGGTAGAAGAGGGGTTTGATTGTAAAAATAATCACTTTAATTATGCTCCTACTTACACAGGCCCTGGTCATGCTTCTATTTATACAGGTACTACACCATCTACACACGGAGTTATTTCAAATAATTGGTATGATAAAGAGTTAAATAAAGTGGTGTATTGCGCAAGTGATACCTCTTATGAGTCTGTTGGCACAAGTTCAGATGTAGGGCAAATGTCTCCGCATAGAATGACAGTAACCACGATAACAGATGAATTGCGTTTGCATACCCAAATGAAAGGTAAAACTATTGGCATTTCTTTAAAAGATAGAGGAGCAATACTTCCTGCGGGTCATACTGCAAATGCTGCTTATTGGTTTCATGGAGAAAACGAAGGAAAATGGATAAGTAGTTCCTTTTACATGGATGCGCTACCAGAATGGGTAAAAAATTACAATACATCAAAAAAAGTAGATACTTATAAAAAAGTATGGACAACCTTAAAGCCAATAAACACCTATTTAGAGAGTGGTTCTGATGTAAATGCATATGAAGGTATATTTATGGGCGAAAAGCTCGCTAGTTTTCCACATGATATTCCAAGTTTATGGGAGGACAACAAACAATATGACATTTTAAAAACTACTCCCTATGGTAATAGCCTAACGACAGATTTTTCTATTTTAGCAGTTGAAAAAGAAGGCTTAGGACAAGATGCAACTACAGATTTTTTAGCAATTAGTTTTTCTAGCACCGACTACGTGGGGCACAAATACGGGGTGAATTCAAAAGAAATTCAAGATACATACCTAAGACTGGATAAAGATTTGGAAAGATTATTTACAAATCTGGATGCAAAAGTTGGAAAGGGTGAGTATACTGTCTTTTTAACTGCGGATCACGGGGCTGTAGATGTGCCAGCTTATTTAAAAGATAAAAAAATTCCTGCAGGATACGTTTCGTTTGACGAAATAAAAAAGGAGCTAAATGAGTTTTCGAAATTTAATTATGGAACGGAAGATATTATTATAAACGTTTCTAATAACCAAATCTTTTTAGATTATGATTTGATGTTGAATTTAGAATTAAAACCAAAAGAAGTACAAGAAGCTTTAGCTCATAAATTACTTAGCTTTAATGTTATAGATAAAGTATATACGGCATATCAACTCTGGCAAAATGAATATACGCACGGTATTCCTTATATTTTGCAGAATGGATATAATTTAAAGCGTTCAGGCGATGTGTTATTTGCATTAAAACCGAACTTTATAAGTTATGGAAAAACAGGATCCACTCATGGTTCTGCTTTAACGTATGATACACATGTGCCCTTATTGTTTTTTGGTAAAGGAATTAAAAAAGGAAATACAGTAGAGAGAACTGAAGCCTCAGATATAGCTCCAACAATAGCAACTTTATTAGGGATTGCAAACCCAAGTGGGACTACAGGAAAACCTATAGAGGATATATTAGAATAGTTTTTCTTTTATTTTATTCCAACGTAGATTTCGTATAAAAACACCTTCTTCTTTAGAAACAAGGTAGGGGGTGTTGTTATTTTTGGCTTCAAAAAAACCTTTTAAGTTATTAAAGAAAATTCGAAATTTCTTTTGTTTTAAAGCCATTTTAGCAGAAGCTATACAGGTAATTAATAAACCATAATGCATGGTGTACATAGCTTTTCCTTGCAGTAATTTTGCTTTTTTATTGTATGTTTTGCCAGTTGGCCTAAGATGTTTTACTTTTAAAGAGTTATCCGTATAGATTTCAAAATTATGGTATTGCGCTAATAGTTCATCTACGGTATCCCATCCCATAGCAGTTTTAAGTCCGCCAATGGTAGTAAAGCATTTATTGGAATAGGCTTTAAATGCACCGCGAACATGGTCTTTATTCATGGGGTGATTTAATCTCCATTTTCCATCTTGCTCTTGTTCATATGCAAAACCACCAGCTACACCAACGTTTGGGTTGTTTTGAAAAATTGTTGTTATTTTTTCAAAATAATTTAGAGGTAAAATAATATCTGCATCTAATTTAACTAAAAAATCATAGTTGTTGTCTATAGTCTCTAGCCCTTTGTTAAAAGCGTTTATAACTTTACTTCCGGGCATATGAAGCGTAGAGGATTGTGTATTTATCTTTTTAAAGATTGTATTTTTAGCGATTACTCTATCTAGAATAGTCTCCGTTGCATCTGTAGAATTGTCATTTACTATAATAACTTTTGTTGGAAGAAGGGTTTGGTTTAAAACAGATTCTAAGGTGTTTGCAATATAGAGTTCCTCGTTATGAGCGGGTATAATAATATAGTATTTCATTTTATTAAAGATTAGATTTAATACTTTTTTAACCCAAAAATCTAAATTGGTTCTAGTATTATAAACCATTAGGATTTTTCTGTAAAATTAATTTTTCTTCGCCTGTTCATTGTCTATATCTAAACAAATACACATCTTGGTGTTAATTATAAATATTAAATTATCCATCTTATGTTACTTCAACAATATCATCATAGTAAAGCTACGCACAAATACGGTCTGCTGTAAATTTTACTATAGGTTATAAATTTTAAAATTATAGTATGTAGAATTACAATCAAAAATACATGTTTTATGTAAATCTATATTAATACTATAATCGTAAATAGCATATTTTTTTATGAAATAGGAAAACCATCCATTGTTTATAAGATTACAAATAATGGATGGTTTTTTTACTTTTACAAAGTTCTAAATATTATACAGTTTATTTTCGATATTTTCAAGAGTATTTTCTTCTGTCGCTTTTATTTTTTTATTTAGCATGTATATAGAGCCTAGTAATATAAGGCATAATACAGCCGATGCTCCATTTCCTGCTTTGCTCATATAATGAGCAACAATGGCGCAAATAAAGTTGATGAAAAAACCAGTATATGCCCATTCAGGTAACCAGTGCCCTTTGTTTCTAACAAGAATAAATAAGCCTAGTGCTTGCCCTAGTGTTAAAAGGGGAATAAGATGTTCTGGATAGCCTAAGGAATTAAATTCTTGTGCTACGGTTTCAAAATCAAATATGTATTTGCATAATGAATATATTATAATGATAGAAAATATGCTCATAAATATTAGATAAACAACTTTTAGGGTTTTAATTGAAGTAGAGTTTTCCATAATGTAAAATTTAGTAGGTTAATACATTTAAGTTATAATTATAGTATGTATTTAATGCTTTTTAATAGATGAATATCTATTATCTATAGATGGAATGGTTGGATTCTATAGCTAAGCTAACACCAAATAAACATTAAAACGGAGTCTTTTAATTTGTTTTTATTAGGCACGTATTTCATAATAAATTATTATAATTAGATTTTCTTATTTATCTAAGCATGCTTTAATTTATTTAAATTTATTTGGAATTGGTGGTGGTTAATTGTTTTTTAAAATAAAAAAGTCATCTAAGAAAGATGACTTTTAAATTTCAATATATTGAGTAAGCTTATAATTTAGCAAACATTTTCTTCATTTTTTCTTGCTCTTCTTCTGCCAAAACAGGATCTATTAATATTCTCCCGCTATGTTCATCTGTAATTATTTTCTTGCGAGCAGCAATTTCTACTTGTACTTGTGGTGGAATTGTAAAGAAAGAACCTCCAGATGCACCTCTCTCAATAGGAACAACGGCTAAGCCATTCTTAACATTATTTCTTATACGCTTGTAAGCTTTAACTAATCTTTCATCTATTTGATCTTCAAATTTCAAAGATTTTTCTAATAATGCTTTTTCTTCTTTTTCAGTCTCAGCTAAAATAGCGTTTAACTCTCCTTTTTTATGTTTAAGATGCGCGTCTCTTTCAGATAAACGTTCTTTAGTAGAAGAAATAACTTCTTTCTTCTGATCTATTTGAGCTTTAAATTCTTTAATGTTTTTTTCAGCTAATTGAACTTCTAATTCTTGAAACTCAACTTCCTTAGTAAGAGAGTTGAATTCTCTACTATTTCTAACATTTTTTTGTTGCTCGGTATACTTTTTAACTAAAGCCTTAGACTCATCAATTAAATTCTTTTTACCACCTATTTCGTAATTAATAGTTTCTAAGTCAGTCTTTAATTTATCTAATCTTGTTTTTAGACCAAGCACTTCATCTTCTAAATCCTCTACTTCTAAAGGTAGTTCTCCACGAACGTTTCTTATTTCATCAACCCTAGAATCAATTAATTGCAAGTCATATAATGCTCTTAATTTTTCTTCTGCTGTTGCTTCTGCTGCTTTTGTTGCCATATTTAAAAATACTTGATGGGATTTGTTTCACTCTCCGATATACGGATTGCAAAATTAGGAATTTTTTTTGTAAGATAGTCAACTAATAAATTTTTTGTATACTGCTCTGTTTCATAATGTCCAATATCAGCAATTAACAATTTACTTTCAGCCTCATAAAATTGATGGTATTTGAGGTCTGCAGTAATGAAAACATCAGCATTTACGGACTTTGCAGCGCCTATGGCAAATGAACCACTACCACCTAGGACTGCTATTTTTTCTACTTCTTTTCCCAATAATTGAGAGTGTCTAATACTTGAAACTTTCATTTTTTCTTTAATGTACTCTAAAAAATCGCCTTCTTTCATCGGTTTTGGCAATATTCCTACCATTCCCATGCCTATGTTTTGATTTATATTTTCTAAAGTAGAAATTTCATAAGCTACCTCCTCGTAGGGGTGATTTTTAAATAAAGTTTTTAGTATTTCTTTTTCGTTAGCTCTTGAGTATGTTATGTTAATTTGAGTCTCTTCCTCATAATGTAAACTGCCAACTTCACCTATAGAAGGGTTAGCGTCATCTCCAGGAAGATAACTGCCTATACCATTAACTGTAAAACTACAATTACTATACTTACCAATATTTCCTGCTCCTGCGTTAAAGAGTGCTATTTTTAGTTTTTCAGCACTGCTTTTAGGTATATAGGTGGTTAGTTTTTTTATGGTTTCTTTTTTAGGAATTAAAATTTGAGTGTTGGATAAGCCTAAAACCTTACAAATTTTTCCGTTTACTCCGTTAGGAACATTATCAAGTGCAGTATGCATGCTGTAGATTGCAATGTTATTTTGAATTGCTTTTAACACAACACGTTCTACATAATTTTTTCCAGTTATTTTTTTTAGGCCGCTAAATATAATTGGATGAAAACTAACAATAAGATTACATTTTTTTTCAATAGCTTCATCAACTACATTTTCCAAAGTATCTAAGGTAACTAATACACCTGTAACTTCTGAATTAGCATTTCCTACTAAAAGGCCAACGTTATCAAAATCTTCTGCATTTGCCAACGGAGCTAGTTCTTCTAGTATATTTGTAATTTGTTGTACGACCATTTTAGGTTTTTTATTGGCTACCAAAGATAAAATATTATATTTTCGTTCTAATGCTACTATTAAAAATAATACTATTAAGACCAATATCATGGGTATATGCCTTTGTTGTTTGGATTAGAAACTACTTTTATGACATTGGTTTTTTTACTTCTAAAAAATTTGAAACACCAACTATTTGTGTTGGAAATTTGAGCGTGGGTGGTACGGGGAAAACTCCCATGATAGAGTTGCTTATTTCAATATTAAAAGAACAATACAAAGTTGTAGTTTTAAGTAGGGGGTATGGTAGAAAATCTAAAGGCTATATTTTGGCATCTTCGAATACAACTGTAGAGGAATTAGGCGATGAGCCATATCAAATACATTCTAAATTTCCACAAATTAATTTGGTGGTAGATGGGGATAGGGGTACTGCTATTTCTAAAATTGAAAAAGAATTGAAGGCCGAGGTTATTCTATTGGATGATGCTTTTCAGCATAGAAAGGTAACACCTAGTTTTTCTATTTTATTAACAGCCTACAGCAAACTTTATGCTGATGATTCTTACTTGCCAAGCGGAGAACTTAGGGATCATAAGAGCCAGGCAAAGCGAGCATCTGTGATTATTGTAACTAAATGTCCCAAAAATTTATCTGAAGAAGATAAAAAATATGTTGTAGCGCGTAAGTTAAAACCTAACAAGAATCAAAAAGTGTTATTTAGCTATTTAACTTACGATTTAGAACTGAAAGGCGTAGGTTCATCAATAAAATTATCAGAATTAAAAACAAAAGAAGTGACCCTTGTAACAGGAATAGCGAATCCAAAACCGTTGGTTTCTTTTTTAAATAAAAAAAATATTTCTTTTAATCATTTAGCTTACAGAGATCATCATTTTTTTACTGATAAGCAATTGCAGTTTTTTAATTCTAAAGAAATAATTCTTACTACAGAAAAAGATTTTGTACGCTTAAAAGGGAAGGTTGTTAATGTGTATTATATAGGTGTAAAACATGATTTTTTTGATAATGGAAAAGAAATTTTAGAAAAAGAGTTGTTTTCTCTTATGATGAAGCAGTAGTGTTAATTTGTGGGTCAAAAATATTTTCTCCAATTTTTTGATAAAATACTTCTGGCTTAAATGGCTTTGTTACTACATCGTTACAACCAGCAGCATAGAACACTTCTAAACTATCGTCTAAAGAAATTGCAGTAAGTGCAATAATAGGAATTTCTTTGTTGAATTTTCTAATTTCAATTGTAGCCTGATCGCCACTAATTCCAGGCATGTGAATATCCATTAATATAGCATCATATGTGTTTGCTTTAGCTAAGTCTATAGCTTCATAACCATTATTGGCTATATCTGATGTAATGTCTTTTTTAGTCAACATTTTTTTTGTGATGACTTGGTTTATCTTATTGTCTTCTACAATAAGTATGTATAACCCTTTAAGATTGTATTTTTTTTCTTTTTTCTTTATTAACGTCTCTTCATTTGCTATGCCCTCTTTGTATTTAAAGTTTAGCTCAAAGAAAAAGGAACTCCCTTTACCTAATTCGCTTTTAACATCTATTGTGGTGTTAAATAGAGCAAGAAGACTTTTAACAATGGTGAGCCCAAGTCCTGTTCCTCCATATTCTCTGTTAATTTGCACAGAACCTTGTTCAAAACTGTCGAAAATATTTTTCTGTTTTTCTTCTGAAATTCCTATTCCGTTATCTTTTATTTCAAAATATATAACAGCATTATTTTCTTTCTTTTCTTTTAACTTGGCAATTATTATTACTTCTCCTTCTTTAGTGAATTTTATAGCATTACCTACTAAATTTATAAATATTTGAGATAGTTTTAATGCATCACTCATTAAGTAATCGGGTATGTTTTTGTCATAATCTAAAGATAATTTGGTGTTGTTTTCTTTAGCACTTTGTGATAATGAGCTGTTTACTTCTAAAAGAGTTCTTTTTAAGTTTAAATCTACAGCTAACGGTTCTAATTTTTCGGCATCAATTTTATTTATCTGTAGTATATCATTAATGAAATTTAATAGGTAGTCTCCAGAAAATTTCAATGCTTTTAAATGCTCTTTTTGGTTTTCGCTTGGGTTTTCTTCTAATAGTAAATGTGTTAGGCCAGTTACGGCATAGAGAGGTGTTCTTAATTCATGACTTACAGTAGATAAGAAGTTTGTTTTTGCTTTCATTGCTAGTATTGCTCCATCTCTTGCTATAGAAAGTTCCTTGTTCTTAGTTTGCAGTAAGTCGTTTGTTTTTAACTTTATCTGATTGTTTCTGTATAGTGATACGGCCAATAAAGATATGATGGTTAAAAAAGCAGAAGTTAATATTGCAGTTATTTCTGATCTATTTGCTTCTTCGCTTAGTTCCTGAATTGTTTCATTTTTACGCTTAATTTCGTTGTTTAGTTCTTCTACAAAAATATTATCTGCGTTTTTAGTTTCTAATTTTATTTTATTAATATTAAAAATAGAATCTTTAAGTCTTGTAACGTTTTTAGTATGTTGCAAAGATTTATCATAAAGATTTATTTTTTCGTACATATTACTTAGAAAACCATTAGCTATAAGGTTGGATTTGTAAAAATTATTTTCTTTAGATAAGTTCTCAGCCTGTTTAGCATTTTCTATACCTTCTTCTATTTTATTATTTAAAAAATTAAGTTTTGCAGCTCCAAGCAATGCTTGAGTTACGATGTATTTTTTTTCAAAAATATCGTTATTAACTATTAATGAATTAAAGTTTTTTGAAGCATCTTCTAGCCTTCCTATTTTAATGTAAATTTCAGCTTCTGTTAATGAAATATGATTTAACAAGTTTCTGTCATTATTTAATTGTTTTGCTTCATTAAGAGCAAAGATGGCTTGGAAGTTTTTATTATTGTTATGCAGTCTTAACGCATCTATATATTTATGAACAGCATTGCCATATGGATATCTAATTTCTTTAATTAGTAAATCTGCTCTATCCCAATAATAAAGGGAGCTTTCTTTTTTACCTATGGTCAAGTAAAGAAGCGAAAATTTATGGTAACAATCAACTAGGCTCTTAATATCTTCATTTTTCTCAGCTATTCCTAACGCTTGGTTTAAAAATTCTAAAGCAGGGTTTATTTTGTCTTGATTTTGGTATTTTCTAGCTTTTGAAAAATAAAACTCAATGTTGTTTTCATTAAGAGGGCTTGCATCTTGCGGACTTGCATACGAAGATATAAGCAAGAATATTAAAAGTAAGAAGAATTTTATATGTAAGAATCTTAGTTTCAAATATATTTTTTTGTGTTTAATAATTGTATGAGGTCTATAATCCTATTACTGTAACCGGTTTCATTGTCATACCAACCAATGATTTTTACCATTTTTCCAATAACAGATGTCATTAAAGAATCAAACGTACAAGAATAATAACTATTGTTTATATCAATAGAAACTATTGGGTCTTTTGTGTAAAAGAGGATGTTTTTTAGTTTGTTTTCGGAAATATTTTTAAAAGTATCGTTTATTTCTTTAATAGAGGTTTCTCTTTTTACATTGAAAGTAATATCTGTCAGAGAGCCATTTGCAACGGGAACCCTAATTCCACAACCACCAATAACGCCACTTAATTCAGGAAAAATTTTAGTAATAGCTTTAGCAGCTCCTGTTGTAGTAGGTACAATTGATTGTCCTGCAGCTCTGGCTCTTCTTAAATCGTTATGAGGTTGATCGTGTAAACTTTGGTCTGTTGTATATGAGTGTATAGTCGTAATGTAAGCTTGTTCTATCCCACACAGATCATTAATCACCTTTATCATTGGTGCGGCATTATTAGTAGTGCAAGAGGCATTAGATATAATAGTATCTTTTTTAGTTACTGTGTCTTCATTAATACCGTAAACAATCATTTTAATATCATCATCTACTGGTGGAACTGATAATATGACTCTCGTAGCTCCATTTTTAATATGATAATTTAAAGATTTTTTGGTTTTAAATTTTCCTGTTGCTTCTACTACAATATCTATGTTGTAAGGTTTCCAATTTATTTTTTCTGGAGAATTACCATTTAATAAAACAATATATTTTTTATCTATTATTATATGCTTGTTATCGTAGTCTATAGCATTGTTTAAAACTCCATGTATACTATCGTACTTTAGTAAATGAGATAAGGTTCTTGTGTCCGATAAATCATTTATGGCAACAACTTTTATAGTAGGGTGGTTTTGTAGTAACCTAAAAAGTGTTCTTCCTATTCTACCAAAACCATTAATACCAATATTGATTTGTTTCATAGGAAAAGGGTCTCTTTGTTAAAAAGTTAGTTAACCACTAATTTATGTGCTTGTGTGCTTTGTAAGAGGATCTAACCAGGGCACCACTCTCTACGTGTCTAAAGCCCATTTTTAGCCCAATTTCTTCGTATTTTTCAAATTGTTCTGGTAAAATAAATTCTTTTACGGGTAAATGTTTTTTAGATGGTTGTAAGTATTGTCCAATTGTTACAACATCTACATCGGCATTTCTTAAATCTTTCATGGTAGCTATAACTTCCTCTTCTAGTTCTCCCAGACCAAGCATAATACCTGATTTAGTGCGTCTTGCTCCATTTGCTTTTAAATACCTTAAAACCTCTAAGCTACGTTCGTATTTTGCTTGTATGCGTACCTCTCTGGTGAGTCTTTTTACAGTTTCCATGTTATGGGAGATAACCTCTGGAGCTACTGCTATGATGCGGTCTAAATGAGTTTCTATGCCTTGAAAATCTGGAATTAGAGTTTCTAAAGTCGTATTTGGATTCATGCGTCTTATAGCTTTCACGGTTTCTGCCCATATAATAGATCCCATATCTTTTATATCGTCTCTGTCAACAGATGTAACTACAGCATGTTTAATGCTCATTATCTTAATAGATCTAGCAACTTTTTCTGGTTCTTCCCAATCTATGTCTTCAGGTCTTCCTGTTTTTACACCGCAAAACCCACAAGAGCGGGTGCAAATATTTCCTAAAATCATGAATGTAGCAGTACCTTCTCCCCAACATTCTCCCATATTTGGGCAACTGCCAGATGTGCAGATGGTGTTTAGGCTGTATTTATCTACTAAACCTCTTAATTGTGTGTATTTTTTTCCTGTTGGAAGTTTTACACGTAACCATTTTGGCTTCCCTTTTGGTGGATTAACACTTACAGAAGTATCTGTGCTCATACAGTTATTTTTCCACAAATATACGAACTAATTCTATGAGGCTTTGCTCTTAGCTTATTGAGAAATGAATATAAATAGTCTAGTATGATTACCTAATTGTTTTTAATAACCTCTGCTAATAGTTTTTTTGCTCTTAGTAGTTTTACTTTTACATTATTCATAGGTTCATTTAATTCTAATGCAATAGCTGAATAACTTAATTCATTAAAGTATCTTAGATTTATAACTTCTTGGTAATGTGGTTTTAATTTTTTTATGTACTGTAATAATGTAGCTAAATTTTGTTCTGTTATTAATTGGTCTTCAGCAGTAGGAGCGTTATCTAAAACCTTTTTTATAGCTTCATTGGTGTTATTGTCTGTGCTATTGAGTACGTCTTTTTTCTTTTTTCTTATTAAATCTATATGAATATTTTTGGAGATGGTGATTAGCCATGTTTTAAATTCATATGAATCGTTAAAGGAATTAATTTTATCAAAAGCTTTTGAAAATGTCTGAATAGTGATGTCTTCGGCATCGTTTTCATTTTTAGTGCGTACAAGTTGGAAACCGTATACATCATTCCAAAAATTATCCAACAAAGAACTAAATGCGATTTGATTGCCAAGTTTGGCTTTATCAATAATATTATTGAGATTGTCTTTAGGCTTGTTCAAATTTAAGCAAAGTTAAAAAAAATACTATATGAAAATGTATTAATTTCAAGATGTTATTTCATTTTTGCAATCTTGTTCTTCTGGTGATTTTCCACAAAACCCACAGGCTTCACCTTCTTTGTTTAGAAAAGGATTTTGACTAGCACAAGTACCTGCAAACTTACCATCTTTCTTAGACCATATTTTTAAAGCAATGCCAGCAAAGGCAAGAGCAAGAAGACCTATTGTTAGTAATACTAATTTCATGCTGCAATTTTAGACAAATATAATAAAAATATTGCTATGTAAACGTGGTTCTTGCTTATCTACTATTTTTTAATCTAATGTAATATTGGCAACAATATTTTCCACAGAAGGTGTGATGTTTCCGCCTTTAGGCTCAATAGTAATGTACCCAATAGCATCTTGAACATATGGTAAAGCCAATAGTTTATCTTTATTGTTTGCATCTTTAATTACGCCTAAATTTACCATTTTACCATTTACCTCAGCCCACATTTGTAAGCATTTGTCTTCTGGTAGATTAGGCAAGTTTCTAACATTTATAAAAGATAATTTTTTTACGGGATTTACGTAAGTAATGGCTTTAAGATCTTTTGCTTTTTTGTTCCCTACCACATCATATTTTTTTGTTTTAGGGTTGTTAAGTACAATAAATTGATTTCTTACATCTTCAAGTTGTATGCGCATATCTTCTTCCAAATCTTTCATTTTGTTTGTTACAAGAGTGTTTTCTTGTTGTAAACTTTGATTTTGGTTGTAGAAGAAATAGGAAGCTCCTGCAAAAAGGAAAGCGATAAAACTTGCTGCAACGGCATACCTTAAAAATTTACTTTTGAGTGATTTTTCTTTTTTTACATCATTTAAAATACGTTTTTTTAAACCTTCAGGTGTTTTTAATGCATGTAATTTTGCGAAAATTTCTAAATTTTCCTGCAATTCAATGTATGTTTTTCTAACTTCAGGGTACATAGCAATGTATTGCTCTACTTTTAGAGTTTCTTCTTCAGAAGTTGTTTCTAAAAGATAATTTTCCAGTAAATCAGAATCTAAAAATATTTTTATTTTATCTTTCATTGTATAAGTTTGTTTGGATTTAACCTATTAATATTATAACTAAAAATAGTAATACAGTGGGTGTAATGTATATATGTCTTAATTCTCTTAGGCCAATTTTTAATCTAGATTTAATAGTTCCTAAGGGGATATTTAATTCTTCGCTTGCTTGTTGTTGTGTCATCCCTTCAAAAAAAAGCGCTTCTAATACAATTTTATATTTTTCTTCTATTTTGTTTAAGTTGTCACGTACATCTATGTGTTCTGGTATTACACTATCTACACCTAGATTATATACGTCTGAAACATCTATTTGGATTTCTTTATCTGTTTTATTGCTAATGCTTCTAAGTTTATCTATAGCAGTGTTTTTTGTAATACGAAATAGCCATGTAAATAATTTTGCTTTTGTAGAATCGTACGAATCAGATTTTTTCCAGATTTTCACAAAACTTTCTTGCACAATATCTTGTGCTAAATCTGAATTTCGAACCACTTTATAAGCAACTCCATAAAGCGTGTCACCATAGTGTTCGTAAAGCAAAGAAATAGCTTTTTCGTTTCTTTCTTTTAGTAATTCGACAATATGATTTTCAAGAAGTGCACTCATACAAAATTATAATTATAGTTTTTGATTTTTTGTAGAACATCCAAATAAGGTATTTGAAACGTACATACTCAAACGCTAAATTATAAGATTGATTGTTATGTAATCTTTTTTATTAGCTGAATGTGTAGCTGGTAACTATGCATCCTGTTTTGGTTAGTTTGGTTTGGTAATAACCCCTTTGATTTTTTCATAGGGGTTATTTTATTATATTAACTTCTGGGGTAATAGTAATTCCAAATTTTTCACGAACACTCACTTTAATCTTGTGAGCCAAATCTATGATTTCTTTTCCTGTAGCATTCCCATAATTTACTAAAACTAATGCTTGGTTTTTGTGAACTCCAGCGTCATTATACCTTTTGCCCTTGTAACCACACTGCTCTATGAGCCATCCAGCAGGAATTTTATATTCATTTTTAGAAATTCTATAAAAAGGAGCTTCTGTGTTTTTTTCTATAAAAAGATTAAAAGCTATTTTGTCTATTACAGGGTTTTTAAAAAAACTACCACTATTACCTAGTTTTTTTGGATCTGGTAACTTGCGATTACGTATAGCAATTACGGCATTAGAAACATCTTTTATAGTGGGTTTTTTTATATTATTATTTTCAAGTTCTGTTTCAATTGCTCCATAGGAGGTATTTAAGACATGATTTCTCTTTGTAAGTTTAAAAGTTACAGAGGTTATAATGTATCTGCCTTTTCCTTTTGTTTTAAAAAAAGAATCTCTGTAGCCAAAATTGCAATCCTCTTTAGTAAATTTTTTTAACAGAAATGTTTCTGTGTCCATCGCTTCACAACTTTCAAAACAATCTTTTAACTCTACGCCGTAGGCACCAATGTTTTGGATAGGAGCAGTGCCAGTATTTCCTGGTATCAAAGACATGTTTTCTAAACCGCCATAATTTTGCTCTAAAGTCCATAGAACCATCGTGTGCCAGTTTTCTCCAGCCATAATTTTTAAAGTAACATGGTCTTCAGTCTCTTTAATAATATGAATTCCTTTTAGATTTATATGCAGCACTAAGGCTTCAATATTTTTAGTGATAAGCATATTGCTGCCGCCACCAAGAATAAATTTAGTTGAATAGCCTTTTAATTGTAGTGCTTGCTTTAAATCAGAAATAGTATTTATTTCGCAGAAGAACTTTGCTTTGGCATTAATACCAAAGGTGTTATAATTTTTTAAAGATACATTTTCTTGAATATTCACTAGTCTTTATAAACTTTTAAGGCTTCTTTTAAAATCATAACAGCTTTTGTAAGGCTCTCTTTATTTAATACGTATGCAATGCGAACTTGGTTTTTTCCTAAGCCTTCGGTTGCATAAAAACCAGTAGCAGGAGCTACCATTACTGTTTCTCCGTTTATGTTAAAATTTTCTAACAGCCACTGTGCAAAAGCATCAGAGTCTTTAATTGGGAGTTGAACAATACAATAAAAAGCACCTTTAGGGCTAAAAACGGTTACATTTTCAATTTTTTGCAATTCATTTATAAGAATGTCTCTTCTTTCAACATATTCTTTAACGGCATCATCAAAATAACTTTGTGGTGTGTCTAGAGCAGCCTTACATGCAATTTGTGCGTACGTAGGTGGGCATAAGCGTGCCTGAGAAAGTTTTAGGACTGTTTTAATGAGTTCCTTGTTTTTGGTAACTATGCAGCCAATACGAGCCCCACACATACTGTATCTTTTGGATACGGAATCTATCATTATTGCATGTTGGCTTATTCCAGCTTCCTGTAATACAGAATAATGTTCTTCACCATCATACACAAATTCTCTATACACTTCATCTACAAGTAAAAATAAATCGTGTTTTAAGACTAATTTTGCTAAGCTTTTAATTTCTTCTTTGCTGTATAGGTAGCCAGTGGGATTATTTGGATTGCAAATAAGGATAGCTTTAGTTTTTGGTGTAATTACTTTTTCAAACTCTTCAAGAGAAGGTAATTCAAAATTAGTTTCTATGTTGGAAGTTACAGGAACAACTTTTACTCCATATGCGGTAGCAAAACTGCTGTAGTTTGCATAAAAAGGTTCTGGAACAATAATTTCATCTTCTATGTCTGCAATTGAAGCAACCGCAAAAGACAAGCCTTCAGATGCTCCAGTAGTAACAATAATATCTTCCGTAGCTACCGCTAAGTTGTGCTTGGAGTAGTACAGAGCTAATTTTTCTCTATAAGAGAAAGAACCTTCGGTTTTGCCATAGGCTAAAACATCTAAGGTGTTGTTCTTTACAGCATCTAAAGCTATTTTTGGAGTTTTAATGTCAGGTTGGCCTATATTTAAGTGTATAACTTTAATGCCGTTTTTTTTTGCTTTATCGGCAAAAGGCACCAATTTCCTAATAGGAGACTCGGGCATTATTGAGCCTTTCATTGATATTGATGGCATAAATTTTAAGTTTTCGCAAAAGTGAGGAATCAAATCGAAGAAAACAATATTGTTTGCCTTTATTTATTGTGTAAAATGTTGCTAATCTATATATTAGTGTGACAAATAATAGCTGTATTTAAAATTTTAGTAGGTTATAAATAAATGCATTGTATGAGTTTAATGAATATATTAAACTTCTATTTTTAAGTATGTTAAGAACAGTTGTGTCTCAGTTTTTGAGTTTTTAAGGTTAAAGGCACTAAATAATAATAATTTTAAATTCACGAGGATATCTCGTTTTTTTTTAAGCAATTAATGTTAATCTAGTTTGGAGCAACCTATGTGGTATAAACCTTAGCCTTAAGGAGTCACTAAAGCTGCATAAGGTGTCGTTGGAATAATAGAATAAATAAAAAGAAGAAGAACTGTATGTAGCTCATGAGAATGCTACAGTATAAAGTTGGGTGTCGTATATTATTCTTTCAGGAATTAGAGCGAGTGGTCTGGTGACTTAAGAACGTATATCGTTTTATTTGTATTTGATTAAAAAGCCTATAGTTGTAAACTGCAAGAAACACTGGGGTTGTAAATGATAAAAAAAGGAAGCCTATTCATGTTTAATAACAGTTATGCTAAAATTTTAGAATTTAACTTTATTCAAAAAAAACCCCATCTAAAGATGAGGTTTTATGTTATTTATATTGTTACAGCAATTATTTTACTACTGCATTAGAATCTTTAATAGTTCCTTTAATTTTTAATACTTTGGTTGGGGTATCAGCATTAGAAGTTACAGTTATTGCTTTTCTAATAGGGCCCACTCTATTTGTGTCATACTTAACTTCTATAACTCCTGTTTTTCCAGGTAAAATAGGGTCTTTTGGTTTTTTAGGAATTGTACACCCACAAGAACTTTTTACATTAGATACAATTAAAGGTGTGCTCCCAGTGTTTGTGAATTCAAACACACGAACTCCATTACTACCTTTTTCAATTTCACCGTAATCTACAGTTTCAGTTTTAAATTCGATTTTAGCAGCATTTTCTTGCGCAGTAACACTTAAACCTAGCATTCCAATAAATAATACAAGTACAATTTTTTTCATCATTTTTCGTTTTGGGTGAGCTTCAAATGTAAATCTTTTCACTTGAACCTCAAAATTCTTTTGTTATCAGATAACGTTACTTATTTTTGTTTCGTATTTCTAAAGGTAAAAAATACCTTTTGATTGCAATAATTTAACATTTGCATAAAGCAATCAATATTAATACTCGGTTAGAGTAAAACAAAAACTGTTCCAAAAATGGAGATTCCATCAAAATATGAGCCTCAGAAAGTAGAAAGTCAATGGTATAATTACTGGATGCAACATAATTATTTTCATTCTGTTCCAGATGAAAGAGAGCCATATACTATTGTAATTCCGCCTCCAAATGTTACAGGAGTATTGCATATGGGGCATATGCTTAATAACACCATACAAGATGTTCTTATTCGTAGAGCACGCTTAATGGGTAAAAATGCATGTTGGGTACCAGGTACAGATCATGCATCTATAGCTACAGAAGCAAAAGTAGTTGCTAAATTAAAGGAGCAAGGAATTAATAAAAGTGATTTAACACGGGAAGAGTTTTTAAAGCATGCTTGGGATTGGACGCATGAATACGGTGGTGTGATTTTAGATCAGTTAAAAAAACTAGGATGTTCTTGTGATTGGGAGCGTACTGCATTTACATTAGACGATACCAGATATAAAAGTGTAATTAAAGTTTTTGTTGATTTATTTAATAAAGGCTTAATTTATAGAGGGTACCGCATGGTTAATTGGGATCCAGAAGCACAAACAACTTTGTCTGATGAAGAAGTTATATATGAAGAAAAGCAAGGCCTACTTTATTATTTAGCATACCAGATTGAAGGTTCTAATGAAAAAGTAACTATTGCAACCACACGTCCTGAAACTATTTTAGGAGATGCTGCAATATGTATAAACCCTAATGATGAACGTTTTCATCATTTAAGAGGGAAGAAAGTTATAGTTCCCATATGTAATAGGGTTATACCAATTATAGAAGATGAATATGTAGATATTGAGTTTGGTACTGGTTGTTTAAAAGTAACACCAGCTCATGATATTAATGATAAGAGTATAGGAGATAAGCACCAGTTAGAGACGATTGATATTTTTAATGCGGATGCTACTTTAAATTCTTTTGGAATGCATTACGAAGGTAAAGACCGTTTTGTAGTGCGAAAAGAAATTTCTAAAGAACTAGAAGAGAAAGGCTTTTTGGTAAAGACCGAGCAGCATTTAAATAAGGTAGGAACATCGGAACGAACAAAAGCCGTTATAGAACCAAGACTTTCTGATCAGTGGTTTTTAAAGATGGAAGATATTGTAAAACCAGCCATCAAATCCGTTTTAGAAGATGAAGATATTAAGTTCTTCCCTAAAAAGTTCGAAAACACCTACCGCCATTGGATGGAGAATATTCGTGATTGGAATGTTTCGCGCCAACTATGGTGGGGACAGCAAATTCCTGCCTATTATTTTGGTGATGGACAAAATGATTTTGTAGTTGCGGCAACAAAAGAAAGAGCCTTGGCTTTAGCGCAAGAAAAAACAGGTAACACGGCATTGCAAATATCAGAATTAAAACAAGATGAAGATGCCTTAGATACTTGGTTTTCTTCTTGGTTGTGGCCAATGAGTGTTTTTAATGGAGTCCTTGAGCCAAACAATGAAGAGATAAACTATTACTACCCAACTAATGATTTGGTTACAGGCCCAGATATTATCTTTTTCTGGGTTGCACGTATGATTATCTCTGGCTATGAATACAGGGATGAAAAGCCTTTCCAAAATGTATATTTTACAGGATTGGTTCGTGATAAGCAACGTCGTAAAATGTCTAAATCTTTAGGGAACTCACCAGATGCTTTAAAGTTGATAGAAGAATATGGAGCAGACGGGGTTCGTGTAGGAATGCTGTTATGTTCTGCTGCTGGTAATGATTTAATGTTTGATGAAGATTTATGCCAGCAAGGAAAAAACTTTGCCAATAAAATATGGAATGGTTTCCGATTGATAAAAGGGTGGGAAGTAGCAGATTTACCACAGCCAGAAGCTTCTAAGTTAGGATTAGCGTGGTATAAAGCTAAATTTAACCAGACTTTATTAGAGATAGAAGACCATTTTAGTAAGTACCGTATTTCAGATGCTTTAATGGCTATTTATAAATTGGTTTGGGATGATTATAGTTCTTCATTGTTGGAGATTATAAAACCGGCATACCAACAACCTATAGATAAAATTACTTTTGATGCTGTTATAGCCATATTCGAAGATAATTTAAAGTTACTACACCCGTTTATGCCATTCTTAACAGAAGAAGTATGGCAACATATTGCAGAAAGAACGCCAGAGCAGGCATTGGTTATAGCAGAGTGGCCTAAACAGCAAAAAGTAGATAAGAGTTTAATTCAAGAGTTTAGTTTTGCTGCTGAGGTTATTTCTGGGGTTAGAACCATTCGTAAGCAGAAAAATATTCCTATGAAGGATGCCTTAGAATTATCACTGTTAAATGGTGAAAAAGTTTCTAAAGATTGGGATGTAATTATAAAGAAATTAACCAACGTTTTTGAAATCACTTATGTTAATGAAGCAGTAGAAGGAGCACTTTCTTTTAGAGTGAAATCTAATGAATATTTTATTCCAATGACTGGTGCTATAGATATAGAAGCAGAAATTGAAAAACTACAGAAAGAATTAAAACACGCTAAAGGCTTTTTAATATCTGTTCAAAAGAAACTTTCTAATGAGCGTTTTGTGAGTAATGCCCCAGACCAAGTAATTGCTTTGGAAAGAAAAAAGCAAGCAGACGCAGAAGCAAAAATTGAAACAATAGAAAAAAGCTTAAAGAGTTTGGTATAACCCTAATTAGAGCTTAAAACAAAAGAGGGGTGTATTGTATAATACACCCCTCTTTTTTGTTATGTGTTTCTTGTAAATTAACGACCTCCATTGGCTTTCAAATCAGCAAGGCACTCTGGGTCTAAATCGGGAACAATTCCGTTTTTAGCAACCAACATTCTTTTCATGCTATTACCAAATTGTAATTCAGCTTTCATTAAACAACTCTCTACATTACAATGGTTGCTAGATTCTACATCTTCATGGTCTCTTACAGGAGTAGTCCCTAAGTTAACGAGTCCAAATAAATGTCCAAATTCATGACTTAAAGTAGCTGCTTCTAATGCAGTTAAAAGGGAAGGTCTATCTTTAACCAAACCTTTTAATGTAGATTCATATATAATCATAGAGGTGTTTCGGTATACGCTGCCTAAAGTAAAAAGGTTTTTTTCTGGTTCGTCTTCATCAGAAGGTGCATCGGCAAAGTATATGTAAATAGATAAAGTGTCATCAAAATTATAGGCTACTCTATTTTTTATTTCCAATTCTCTCACTTTTCTTAATTCTAATTTTTTTACTCCAGGGGATTCTAGTTTTTTATAAATAATGCTTATTGTTTCTTTAAAAGTATATTTTTTTAAAAAATCGGTAAATTCTGTAACAGCCTGTTCTTTTGGTTTAAACCCTTCCACGTATGCTATTTCAATTAATAATTTTGTGAAACTATTATTAGATAAAATATCATTAGCAGAATCTCCGGTAGTTTTTAAATTTTGTCTTTTATCAAGATTTTTTGGTATTTCTACTTGTTGCCCTTCTTCTTGCTTTTGGTTGTAATTACTTGAAGAGCTTCTGGAACAGTTTATAAGTAAGGTGAAAGCAATTATTGAAAGGAATAAGCTATATTTTTTCATATTGGGGATTTTTTTGAGCATAAATCTTAAAAAGATAATTTATTGATAAAGTAACGAAAAAAAAGGTAGCCTAGTATCGGTTAATTGTTAATTTTGCTAAATAGTCATAATGTTCTCCTTCACTCAGAAGTTCACATGTTAAATTATTACTAATAGCAGCTCTTTGCAAAGTATTGTAATCAATATATAACCAAGGGAAAGGAGTTGTTTTTTCTTTTTTATATTCCATAGTAAAATTTACTTCGCCATAATAATTTACAGTATCTGGAATCCAGAATTCGCCATCTTCATCTTCAAACATGTATATAATATCACTAGAATCTAATAAAATTTGCCCATCTGGTTTTAAAAGCGTTTTTATATGTTTAAAAAAAGTATCTATATTATTTAATTTTCCAACAATGCCAATACCATTCATTAACATTAAAAGCGTATCGTATTTTTTAGCATTGTATTCATAGAAGTCAGTATGTATTGTATTTTCGATTCCTCTTAATTTGCATACTTCTATAGCGCCACCAGAACTGTCTAAAGCAGTAACTAAGTTCCTTCTTTCTTGCAAGTATAAACTATGGCTACCTGCTCCACAACCAATATCTAGAATTTCTCCTTTACATAGTTGTAATGCTTTTTGTTCAAGAGAAGGCATTTCTTTAAAAGTTCTAAATAAATATGGAATTGGAATGATATCATTTTCATCCAAAGAAGAATAGGTAGAAATATCCTCTGTGTAATTTCCTGATTGATAGTCTAAAATGGCTTTCCCTAAAATATCCTTTGGCATTATATTTGTATTTTCCATGCAAATGTGAGACTTTTAACCAAGTTTTAAAACTATATATTAAATCTACTTAGTAAAATAAGTAACTAAAATATGATACCTCCTATGAGATTAATAAAATTATTACTTTGTGTTTTTTTAATTACCCCTTTTTTTTCCAATGCGCAAAACACAAGTTACTCTAAAGAGGTAGCGGCCTATTTAGAGAGTAATGGTACCGAAAACCAATATTCGTATGCATATGATGAATTGTTAAAAATGCTGGGAAAGAAGTATCCTAAAACAGCTAAAAATGCAGAGAGTTGGGTGTATTTAGAATCTAATAAGAAAAAAGCGATTACAGAAATAAAAGCACTGCTAGTTCCTGTTTATGAAGAGAATTTTAAACAAAAAGATATGCGAAAAATGGCAGCTTTTTATGGCAAAGGAGCCGGAAAACAATTAATTGCAGACCGTACAAAATTAACACAAGCACAAAAACAAGAATTAAAAGCATTTTATAATAGTGAGGTAGGTAAGAAAATTATTGAAAAGCAGCCTGTTTTAACGGAAGCTATTGGAAAAATTTCTGAAGAATGGAGTAGAGACTTATATGAAACTGCTATGAGCTTATTAAAAAAATGAATGAAGTTCTAAAAGAATTGCCTAAAAAAGCAGGAGAAAAACAAACAGAGAATAAAAAGTTTTTTGCCAAGTTAAAAAAAAAGCCACCTAAGAATTTGGATTATGTAATGCAAGAATTACATGAGGCTGAGTTTAAAAAGACAGATTGTCTCACTTGTGCTAATTGCTGCAAAACTACAGGGCCACTTTTTACCAATGCCGATGTGGGGCGCATAGCTAAACATTTTAGGCAAAAGCCACAGAAATTTATAGCTGAGTATTTACGGATAGATGAGGATAATGATTATGTGTTGCAGCAAGTGCCTTGTACTTTTTTAGGAACAGATAATTACTGTTCTATTTATGATGTGCGACCAAAGGCTTGTAGAGAATTTCCACACACAGATAGAAAAAAGTTTCAACAAATAAGCAAACTTACATTAAAGAATGTTGCTGTTTGTCCAGCTGCTTATAATATTGTGGAAGAAATGAAAAAGAGAATTAAGTGAATTCAGGAGTTATTAGATTTATGTCTAATTTAAGATGATTTTGTTACTGTTTTTATTCGTTTTTTTGTTGGTAAAAAAACTTTTTATTCTTTACTTATATATTAAATACTTTACTCGGATTTTTTTAAAGTCCTTAATGTCAGAATCCCATGACCTACTAATATCTTCAAAAGACACGCCAGCTTCAATTTGTTGCTGTAATTTTTCGGTTCCCGCATGTTTTGTAAATCCATTAGTGTTAAAAAATAGTTCCTTGTCAATAGTGTTTTCATAGGCTTGAGCTACCCAGTGTATTAATACACCATTAAGAGACCTAGAATTTATTTTAGTTAAATCCATCCCATAACAAAGTTTACCTTTTTGTTTGGGGTTTTTTGCTCCAAAATTAGGTTCTGGAGTATATTTAAAATCATAGTAATCAGCATTAAGAAATGGAGCGCCAAATCGCTGAAATTGGAACTCAGTACCACGGCCTGCATTTACGTTAGTACCCTCAAAAAGACCAAGGCTAGGGTATAGTTTTATAGCCATATCATTGGGTAAATTGGGTGAAGGTCTTATAGGTAAGCTATATTCGGTTTTATGCGTGTAATTTTTAAGAGGGATTACAGATAAATTTGCCTTTAGGCTATTTGTAAGCCATCCTTCTTCATTTATCATTGTTGCGTATTCACCAATAGTCATCCCGTAAACTAAAGGGATTTTAGTCATACCTAGAAAACTAGTGTGTTTCGCTTCCATTGTAGGTCCGTCTACATAATGAGCATTTGGATTTGGTCGGTCTAAAACTAATATTGGAATATTGTTTTGAGCACAAGCTTCCATCACTAATTGTAATGTAGAAATGTAAGTGTAAAAGCGAACACCAACATCTTGTATATCAAAAATAACTATATCTATATCTTGTAATTGTTTTGCAGAAGGTTTTTTGTTTTTTCCGTAGAGCGATATTATTGGCAAGCCAGTTTTAGCATCTAAACCATCTTTTACTGTTTCGCCAGCATCAACTTTACCTCTAAAACCATGTTCGGGAGAAAAAACTTTCTTAACATTAACATGTAAAGAAATAAGAGAATCTACTAAATGTGTATACTTAGGTTTTTCTTTTGCGGTTTTTTTAAATATAACGCTAGTTTGGTTAGCAACTACTGCAATTTTTTTGTCTTTTAATAATGGGATGTATGCATTGGTTCTATTAGCAGCAACAATTATTTTAGGTTTTGGTATAACAATATCTTTAGTTAATGCTGTTTCTATATTTTTTTTAACGCTTTGCACTTTCTTTCCGCAGCTAGAGAGTATTAAAATAAATAATAAAAATGTATTTTTGAGATTGGATAAAAACAGCATAGATTGAATTTAGAATATTTTATTGCTAAGCGACTTATTAAAGGTAAGGAGCATAAAAATAGCATTTCCGCACCAATTATAAAAATTGCAATTACAGCTATTGCATTGGGTGTTATTATGATGCTTATTGCTATAGCCACAGGTGTTGGCTTAAAGCATAAAATTAGAGAAAAAGTAGCAGTATTTAACGGTCATATTCAAATTTCAAATTTTGACAATAATACATCAGATGTATCTGTTTCTCCTGTGTCATTGGAACAAGATTTTTATCCAGAATTTAAAAATATAAGAGGTGTTTCTCATGTGCAAGCAGTAGCAAGCAAGGGAGGTATGATTCGTACAGAAGAAACTTTTGAAGGGATTATAGCAAAAGGTGTTGGTAAAGATTATAGTTGGAACCTTTTTGAAGATTTTTTAATAGAAGGGGAATTGCCAGACTACAGCGGAGAACGCAATGATAATGTTTTAATATCCAGATTAATGGCAAATAGGTTGCGATTAAAAAATGGAGATAGTTTTTTTGCTTTTTTTTTAAAAGAGAACAACCCGTCTAAAAACCCAAACCAGCGTAAGTTTACAATAACAGGTATTTTTGATAGTGGTTTTGAAGAGTTTGATAGTGTATATATTTTTACAGATATACGTCATATACAACAAATGAATAAATGGACGAATGACCAAATAGGTAATTTTGAAGTTTTTCTAGATAGTTTTGATGATATAGATGAAAAAACGAACCAAATTTATGGAGCCACACTTTCTAATTTAGATACCCAGAATATAAAAACCAAATACCAGCAAATATTTCAATGGATAGGTTTGTTCGATTTTAATATAGCCCTAATAATAGGGATTATGATTGTTGTTGGAGGTATAAATATGATTACCGCCTTACTCGTTTTAATTCTAGAACGCACACAAATGATAGGTATTTTTAAAGCTTTGGGAGCATCTAATTGGAGTGTTAGAAAAGTATTTTTATACAATGCAGCTTATTTAATAGGAGTAGGATTATTTTGGGGTAACCTAATAAGTCTGGGAATATTGTTGTTGCAACAACAATTTAAACTATTTAAATTCCCAAACCCCAAAGAATACTACATAGAGTATGTACCAGTACATATTGATTTGTCTACAGTGCTTTTACTAAATTTGGGTGTGATGGTATTATGCTTGTTAATGCTATTAATCCCTTCCTATATAATTACTAAAATTACGCCTGTAAAGGCTATAAAGTTCGAATAATTTATTTGCCATTTTAATATTTAACGTATGACAGAATTAGTTTTATCCAATCAGAAAGTAACCATAGAAGCAGGGGAGTTAGTAAGTTTTTTTGTTGACGGGCATGAATATATTCACCAAAAAGGAAGTCCAGGATGGCGTAGTGCAGATGCCGAAATGTTTCCTATAATTGGTCCCACTAATGAAGCTGGTTTTAAAGTAACAACAGCTAAAGGAGAAGCAATACAAGATCAACACGGACTTTTAAGAGAGTTAGCTTATAATCTGGTTTCGAACACAGAAACAACAGCTGTTTATGAAAAAAAATATACAGCCAATACCAAAGTAAAAAACTCTAAATATCCCAAAAAATCTACAGCAGAAGATTTAGTGTGGCCATACAGTTTTACTTTTTTAAAAACGTTTGTTTTAAAAGCGAATGAGTTGGAAGTAAGTTTCAAGATATCTGGAGAAAAAGGAATGCCTTTTATGTTAGGATACCATCCAGCATTTAAATTGCATACAAAAGCACCAGTGCTATTAGTAAATGAAAAGACAGTAACTTTAAATGAAGTTTTGGCGGTTGGAAGTAGAGCATTGGAAGTTCCTAATTGTACAACTGTTACACTCAAAGATGAAAAGGAAATAACCATAAAATCTGAAGGATTTGGAAATTTCATGTTATGGACCGAAGTTACAAATATGGTTTGTATAGAACCTGTTAGTTTTTACCCTTACGGCGTAGCACAAGAACAATTGCATACAGGTTTTGAAACATTAGAAACTCAAGAAAAAGTATTTAAAGTTACCTTACAAATTAATTAGCAATTCTGATGAAGGAAATCATACAACAAGAATATGGATATCTTTTTGAGGATGCTTTGTTGAATGAAATCGTAAAAGTGGGGAGTCTAAAAAAAGCAAAAAAAGGAGATCAGCTTATGGAAATTGGGGGTGTTATAACCGCTATGCCTTTGTTATTAGATGGTGCTATAAAAATTCTTAGAGAAGATAGTAGAGGTGATGAGTTGTTGTTATATTTTATAGAGAAAGGAGATTCTTGTGCTATGACATTCTCTTGCTGCATGGGTACGAATAAAAGTGAAATTAGAGCAATTGCAGAAATAGATACTTCGCTTGTTATGATTCCAGCACAGTATATGAAATCATGGATGACTACCTATGAAAGTTGGCAACAATTTATTTTACAAAGTTACCATACACGAGTAATGGAGCTTATAGAAACAGTAGACACACTTGCTTTTTTAAAGATGGATGAACGCATTTTTAAACATTTACAAGACAAGGTAAAAGTTAACCAAAATGAGATTATAGAAGTTACGCACCAAGATATTGCATATGATTTGCACACCTCTAGAGTAGTGGTTTCTCGTCTCTTAAAAAAGCTAGAAAACGAAGAAAAAATAGAATTGCACCGCAATTGGATTAAAGTGTTGGAGTTATAGAAGTTTTGACGAAAACGAATTTCGTCAAGTGATTTGTAAATATAATTAAATACATTATTGTCAACTTACTCATAATTAAATATGTTAGCATAAAGAAGAGAGCTTGTTTATATAATACGAGTAAACAAGTAAAAAGATTAGCCTAATAATATTAAGTAATGGTACTTTTAGACTATTAATTTTTATGTGATTAACTATTAAGGTAACTTATGTAACACTAGAATTATATTTTAAATGCTAAATTTGATGAATGCAACGTTTTTTTCCTTTTTTAGCATGGCTACCCAATTACAAAAAGAACTATCTTCTCAAAGATTTGGTGGCAGGCTTAACAGTGGGTATCGTACTTGTTCCACAAGGAATGGCGTATGCAATGATAGCAGGTTTGCCACCTGTGTATGGCTTGTATGCATCATTGTTTCCTATGTTAATGTATGCTATAATGGGTACTTCCAGGCAATTAACAGTGGGGCCAGTTGCATTAGACTCCATTTTAGTGGCAGCAGGTTTGGGAACACTAGCTATTTCTGGAGTAGAAAATTATATAGCCATGGCTATTCTTTTGGCTTTTATGGTAGGAGCTATTCAGATTCTTTTAGGTTTTTTTAGAATGGGGTTTTTGGTAAATTTTTTATCAACACCAGTAATTAATGGTTTTACATCGGCAGCAGCGTTCATTATAATGTTTAGTCAGTTAAAACATTTGTTAGGAGTGCAAATAGAAAAAAGCAATAAGTTTCATCAATTAATTATAAATTCTATAGACAAACTATCAGAAACCAATTTGTATGATTTTGCTATCGGAGCCACAGGGATTACTATTATTTTATTGTTAAAAAAAGTAAATAAAAGGATTCCATCTATATTATTAGTCGTAGTGCTGGGAGTATTGGCAGTTTACTTTTTTGGATTAGACCAATATGGAGTAAAAATAGTAGGAGACATTCCACAAGGTTTTCCTTCTTTTCAAATACCAGATTTAACGTGGAAAAATATTTCAACCATATTTCCTATTGCACTTACATTAGCATTAATGGGGTACTTAGAAGCCATATCTATAAGTAAAGCCATGGAAGAAAAAAATAAAGAGGATACAATAGATGCTAATCAAGAATTAGTAGCCATAGGAACCTCAAATATGGTAGGGTCTCTATTTCAGTCATATCCAGTAACAGGAAGTTTTTCTAGGTCTGCGGTTAATTATGAAGTGGGAGCAAAAACGCAATTGTCTTCCATTTTTGTATTATTATTAGTAGTGGTTACGTTGTTATTTTTGACACCGTTATTTTATTATTTGCCCAAAGCAGTATTTGCATCAATAATCATGGTATCGGTATTAGGATTAATAGATTTCACTTACCCTAAATCACTATGGAAACACCGTAAAGATGAATTTGTGGTGTTAGTTTTTACATTTTTGACAACACTGTTTTTAGGAATTAAAGAAGGTATTTTTATGGGCGTACTACTTTCGTTATTACTGATGGTGTACCGTACCTCAAAACCACATATTGCCATATTAGGAAATATTAAGGGGTCTGATTATTATAAGAATGTAGAACGTTTTGGAGAAGACTTAATTGTACGAGACGATTTATTAATTGTTAGGTTTGATGCCCAGCTTTATTTTGGGAATTCAAGTTATTTTAAAACAGAATTATACAAGCAGTTAGAAGTAAAAGGAGAACCTCTAAAAGGTATTATATTGAATGCTGAAGCTATTAATTATATAGATTCTACAGGGGCAAAAATGCTAATAAAAGTAATGGAAGAAGTACATGGCAAAGATATTAAGTTTTTTATTGCAGGAGCCATTGGGCCAATAAGAGATATTATTTTTAGGAGTAATATAATAGAAGAATTAGAAAAAGAATGTTTGTTTGTAAGTACAAAAGAAGCTGTAGCTTGTTTTGATAACCCTAAAGCTATTTCTCAACTTCAAGAAAAAGTAGCTTTTCAAACCCTAAATAATAAAGTTAAAAAGGTGTAAGTAACTTATGTTACCTACTATCCGTTGTAAATCAAATACTTTTATAGTAAATAACCTCGGGACAAGCTTATAAAACATTCGCAAAGAAAGCTTTTAAAATATCGATGCAAGCCTGGAGCATTTAAATCTCGATTATCGAGTAAATAATTGTAATTATGGTGGTAGAACAAATATATACAGGGTGTTTGGCTCAAGGAGCTTATTATATAGAAAGTAAAGGAGAAGTAGCTATTATAGACCCTTTACGAGAGATTACACCTTATTTAAAAAAAGCTACAGTTAATAAAGCTAAAATCAAATATGTTTTTGAAACTCATTTTCATGCAGATTTTGTTAGCGGACATGTAACATTATCTCAAAAAACAGGTGCACCAATTATCTTTGGTCCTAACGCAAATCCAAATTTTGAGGCTATTATAGCTACAGATGGTCAAGAATTTAAACTAGGAGGTTTAGTGATAAAAGCAATACATACTCCAGGGCATACAATAGAGAGTACTACCTATTTATTAAAAGATGAAAAAGGGAAAGACTATGCTATTTTTTCTGGCGACACTTTGTTTTTGGGAGATGTAGGTAGGCCAGATTTAGCACAGAAAGCGGCAGAAGTAACACAAGAAGACTTGGCAGGTATTTTGTTTGATAGTTTGCGAAATAAAATTATGCCATTAGCGGATGAGATATTGGTCTACCCTGCTCACGGAGCCGGTTCTGCATGTGGTAAAAACATGATGAAAGAAACTGTAGATACTTTAGGGAATCAAAAGAAGACAAATTATGCGTTACGAGCAGATATGACTAAAGAAGAATTTGTAAAAGAAGTAACTGATGGATTGCTACCGCCACCTAAATATTTTCCTTTAAATGTAAAAATGAACAAAGAGGGCTATGAAGATATTAGTCACGTATTAGAGCGTGGAACAGAAGCATTATCTCCAGATGAGTTTGAAGCACGGGCAAATGAAATAGGTGCTTTAGTTTTGGATGTCCGACATCAGGACGAATTTGTGAAAGGACATATTCCTAGGTCTATATTTATAGGTTTGGATGGTAGTTTTGCTCCTTGGGTAGGTACATTAATTGCAAATACAAAACATTCTATATTGTTAGTGACTCCACAGGGTAGAGAAGAAGAGACTGTAATACGTTTATCTAGAGTAGGCTTTGATGGTACTGTTGGGTGCTTAGAAGGTGGTTTTATTGCGTGGCAAAAAGCAGAAAAAGAATTCGATACTGTTAATTCTATATCTGCAAATACAATAGTAGAAAATAAATACTTATTCTTTGATGTAAGAAAAGAAACCGAATACCAATCGGAGCATGTAGTGGATGCTAAAAATACACCTTTAGATTTTTTAAATGATTATAAAACCGAGTTTCCTGAAGTGAATAATTTTTATATGTATTGTGCAGGAGGGTATCGTTCAGTAATAGCTATTTCTATACTAAAGAGTAGGGAGATTCATAATACTGTAAACATACAAGGAGGGTTTCCATTCATCAAAAAAGCAGGTATACGCATTACAGATTAAACATGTACTACAAAGCTATAGTGTTTAGTTTTTCAACAGAAATACAATAGTAAATAATTTCAAAATACTAATTTGGGACTATTTGCATCACAAATTAAGCTATTAGCTTTTTATGCTCATAGTGTTAGTTGTAATTATTTACGAGAAAAAACTGTTATAGTTTTAATATATGAAAATAGTACTGATGCGTTAATATTTAGATCTCAAAACAGGGCAAACTCATACTTTTTGAACAGTTTTTTTGTATTCAAAGACTTAAATTTAAGTTGATTAGCAGTAGTTTTTCAGGTTAAAAAAGCGTATATTATATTGATAATCAAGTTAATATACG
>Ga0114952_1000743_pt1 | contig 31535 bp, 31 predicted proteins | sample SidtaG_2_FD_87303 | JGI IMG/M metagenome (GOLD analysis project Ga0114952, IMG submission 87303) | Marine algal microbial communities from Sidmouth, United Kingdom - Sidmouth_Asex2 metaG | ecosystem: Host-associated > Algae > Red algae > Unclassified | place: Sidmouth, United Kingdom | collected...
AAATCAAAATTGCCAGCCTATAGTTCGTTTAACGTTAAGAAAGTGGCTGGTGATTCCAGTTATTGTGTGAGTTGGGCAGAAAAAAATCGTTCAGGACTCGTAGAAGGAGATTCTATTTTAAAAATAAACAATGTTCCTGTACATCGGTTTATGTTAAAAGAACATGAGTTTAATGACATTATTTTGAACCCTGCCATAACAGATACTTTGTCGATAGCTTATAAGCGTAAAGGGGGCGATTTTATGATGAAATCTAGTCCTACACTTCGGAAAAATAGAACTTCTCAAGTTGTAGAAGTAAAGAATATTTCACAAGAACAGTTAAATTATAGAAAAATGTTTTTTGGTTTCTAGGAGCAAATAAACTGATAAGTGTAAATCTACTTTACAATTCCCTTAACTTATCCTCATCTAAGCATATTCATATAGTAATCTTCTTTAACGTTAGGCTAATATCTGTTTTGTTGTTTTAGTGTCAATTTAAAAACCACTAAAATGAAGAAAATGAATTTTTTACCAATGGCAGGTTTATCCTTTCTAACCTTATTCACTTCTTGTGATAAATTAGATGATTTTATAGGGGGAGGTCATCACGAAGAAAATAGTAAAACACCTTTGGTCATAGCGCACAGAGGTGCACAGTCCATTTATCCAGAGCACACGTTAGAGGCGTACGCAAAAGCTATTGAAATGGGTGCTGATTACATTGAGCCAGATTTGGTCATGACCAAGGACAGTTTTTTGGTAGCGCGTCACGAACCTTTTATTTCCGGCACAACCAACGTAGAAGACCTACAGGAGTTTGCTAATTTAAAAACAACTAAAAATCTGGATGGAAAAGAAATTACGGACTGGTTTGTTTCTGATTTTACTTTGGAGCAGATTAAAAAACTAAAAGCCAAACAAGCCCGTTCTGACCGTTCCGATCGTTTTGATGGCATGTTTCAAATTCCAACATTAGACGAAATTATCACTTTGGCAAAATCTAGAAAAACTACAAATGGAAATGATGTGGGGCTTTATCCTGAAATGAAGCACCCTTATTTTCATAACTTAATAGGCCTTCCTATTGAAGATGCTCTATTGGCAAAATTATCGGAAGCAAAACTTAACTCGTATAATTCGCCTGTGTTCGTTCAGTGTTTTGAGGTTGCTCCTTTGCAGTATATCAACTCAAAATCAGATGTAAAATTGGTACAGCTAATTTCAACTTATAATGTAAATGCAGACGGTAGTTTGGATTTTAATGTACCTGAGGGTGATTTTATCTCCTATGCAGCACCATTCGATTTTTATGCCAATGGAGATGCTAGAACCTACGAGTATTTTTCTACGGATGAAGGTATGAGATTCGTATCTTCTTATGCAGAAGGTATTGGCCCATGGAAACCTTTTGTCATTTCTTTTACCAAGGATGAAAGTGGAACTATCGCGGTGCTGCCAAAAACCGACTTTGTAGATTTGGCTCACAAATATGATTTACAAGTACATCCATATACGTTTAGAAATGAAGATAACAAGTGGAGTAACGGTAATGTGGAAGATGAGTACCACCTGTTCTTTGATGCTGGTGTAGATGGTGTTTTTACGGATTATACAGATGAGGCTGTGAGCGCATTGCAGACTTGGAAAGGTAATGACCAATAGTTTTTATAAAGTAGAAAACAAAAAAACGCCCGAACCAATTGGTTCGGGCGTTCTACATTATGTCAACAACAAAAAACTGTATAATTAAATCTTCGCAGATTTAACTGTTTTTATAATTCTACCGGCAATCTTGTATGGATCACCATTAGAAGCAGGTCTTCTGTCTTCTAACCAGCCTTTCCAGCCTTGTTCAACTGTAATAATTGGAATACGGATAGAAGCGCCTCTATCAGAAATACCAAAGCTAAAGTCGTTGATTGAAGCAGTTTCGTGCTCACCTGTTAAACGTTGGTCGTTAAACTCACCGTAAACAGCAATGTGTTCTTTTACAACCGGACGGAAAGCTTCACATATTTTCTCGTAAGTTTCTTTAGAACCACATGTTCTTAAGACTTCATTAGAGAAGTTAGCGTGCATACCAGAACCGTTCCAGTCCATATCTTTACCTAATGGCTTAGGGTGGTATTCAATGTAGTAACCATATTGCTCGGTTAATCTGTCTAAAAGGTATCTTGCGATCCAAATTTCATCTCCCGCTTTCTTGGCACCTTTAGCGAATAATTGAAATTCCCATTGTCCAGAAGCAACCTCCTGGTTGATTCCTTCAAAGTTAAGACCAGCATCGATACAAAGGTCAGCATGCTTTTCTACTAGCTCTCTTCCGTGAGTATGTAAACCACCTACAGAACAGTAGTACATTCCTTGTGGAGCCGGGTATCCGCCAATAGGGAAACCTAAAGGAAGTTGTGTTTTCGTATCCATGATAAAGTATTCTTGCTCAAAACCGAACCAGAAATCGTTATCATCGTCATCAATACCTGCTCTTCCGTTAGATTCGTGAGGAGTACCATCAGCATTTAAGACCTCGGTCATTACTAAAAAGGCATCTCTACGTGCAGGATCTGGATAAATTGCAACTGGTTTTAACAAACAGTCAGAAGATCCACCTTCTGCTTGCCTTGTTGAACTTCCATCAAAAGACCACATATCACAATCTTCTAATTTGCCTCCAAAATCGTTTACAACTTTAGTTTTGCTACGCATGTTCTGCGTAGGGAAATATCCATCCAACCAGATGTATTCTAATTTAGTTTTGCTCATAATTACGGTAATTAATTTTAAATTTACAGACGAACAAAAATATGTTTTTTGTTGAATTATACTAATTTTTAGGGGGGTAAATATGAAAAAATTGAATATTATTTACGATTGCCCTAATTTTAACGGGGTATTTTGTGGTAAGTTGATTTTTTCCAGAATTTATTATTAATTCGGTAATACTTATTTTAGCCGATATAAATAAAAGTAAAAGTATGTCTAGACAGCGATTTGATGCTATTGCCCAGAGCCGAAAAAGGGAACGCGTAAGTGTTGATGAAAAAGGGCGTAGGTCAGAGCTTTATGCGAACAACGTATTTAATAATGAACGCATGCTACAATATTTAACCAAGGATGCTTTGGCAAGTGTTCAAGGGGCAATATTTTCAGGTTCGAAAATTGATAGGAAAATAGCTGATCAGGTAGCGGAGTCCATGAAGTCATGGGCTATTGAAATGGGTGCTACCCATTACACACATTGGTTTCAGCCACTTACTGGTGCAACAGCAGAGAAGCATGACGCTTTTTTTGATCTTATGCCAGATGGCAGGGCTTTAGAGAAGTTTGGCGGTGGCCAGTTGGTACAACAAGAACCCGATGCCTCTAGTTTTCCCAGTGGAGGAATCCGTAATACTTTTGAAGCTAGAGGATATACGGCTTGGGACCCCACTAGTCCGGCTTTCGTATATGATACTACGTTGTGTATACCTACAATATTTGTATCGTATACCGGGGAGGCTTTGGATAATAAGGCACCTTTATTACGTGCTTTAAGTGCAGTAGATGAAGCGGCTACAGCTGTTGCTCGGTATTTTGATAAGACTGTGGTAAAAGTTAGCGCAACTTTAGGTTGGGAGCAGGAATATTTTTTGGTGGATAAAGAACTTGCTCTCTCAAGAATTGATATCAGTTTAACAGGGCGAACACTTGTGGGCCATTCCGCGGCAAAAGGTCAGCAGTTAGATGATCATTATTTTGGCGTTATACCACTGAGGGCAATTAATTTTATGAAGGACTTGGAGGTAGAATGTATGCTTTTGGGCATTCCTTTAAAAACAAGGCATAATGAAGTAGCTCCTAATCAGTTTGAATTAGCACCTGTTTTTGAAGAAGCAAATTTAGCGGTGGATCACAACCTACTTCTAATGGATGTGATGGATCGGATAGCGGATAGGCATCAACTTAAGGTCCTTTTTCACGAAAAACCATTTGCTGGTATCAATGGTTCGGGAAAGCATAATAATTGGTCTTTGGCTACGGATACAGGTGTAAATTTATTGAGTCCAGGCTCTACACCAATGAAGAACCTTCAATTCTTAACGTTTTTTATCAATACCATTAAAGCCGTAGATACCTATGAGGAGCTTTTACGGTCCTCTATTGCATCTGCTAGTAACGACCATAGATTGGGTTCTAATGAAGCGCCTCCGGCAATCTTGTCCATATTTGTTGGTAAGCAGTTAAGTAATGTTTTGGATGAGTTAGAAGGGGTGTCCAAAGGAAAATTATCACCGGAGGAGAAAACGGAGCTTAAATTAAATGTAGTGGGTAAAATTCCGGAAATTTTATTGGATAATACGGATCGTAACCGCACGTCTCCTTTTGCATTTACCGGAAACAAGTTTGAGATGCGTGGTGTTGGGGCCAAAACCAATTGTGCAAAACCCATGACAATTTTAAATACTATTGTGGCAAAGCAACTACAGGAATTTAAAAAGGAAGTAGATGCACTGGTAGATAAAAAGAGTCTCAAAAAGGATGAAGCCGTTTTTAATGTGCTGCGTGAGTATATTAAAACTTCCAAACGTATTCGTTTTGATGGTGATGGCTATAGTGATGAATGGGAAAAAGAAGCGAGAAGAAGAAAATTAAGCAACAATAAGAACACTCCGCAAGCTTTACGGATTTTGACCTCAAAAACAAGTCTAGACCTTTTTGATTCTATGGGCGTTATGAGTGAGAAAGAGGTGGCCGCAAGACAGGAAGTAGAATTGGAAGCTTATATTTTACACATTCAAATAGAAGGTAGGGTTCTCAATGAATTGGTGTACAATCACATCATTCCGTCGGTTGTGGAGTATCAGAATATTTTGATAAAAAATGTATTGGGTCTCAAAGAAATATATGGTGCTGCTCATAGGAAGTTAACGGATGGCCAATCAGGAATTATAGAACAAGTTGCAGAGCATATTACTGATCTTAAAAAGCAAACGGACGCAATGACCGATGCAAGAAGGAAGGCAAACAAACTAACGGATACACATAAAAAAGCCTTTGCTTACAGTGATAATGTAAAGCCTTATTTTGATGAAATACGAATGCATTGCGATAAATTGGAAAGGTTGGTAGATAATAGGTATTGGCCGCTTACCAAGTATCGCGAATTGTTATCCATTAAATAAAAATCCTTTTTTCTGTTTTAGGGGGAAATCATAGATCACTTTAGCTAAAACACCTAAAAATTAGCTAAATGGATGTAAGGGAGCGGTGAAAAGATATACTAAGTAGGGAATATTGTAAATATTTTAAAGATGCATAGTACTGTAAAAAAATACCTTTTCACCTTGCTTTTTTTATTTTCTATTTCTCTTTTTTCTCAGGGAGCGTGGACAAAAGCAAAAAACGAAGCTTACGTTCAACTATCTTATTATAATATAGCTGGCTATTCCGGTATCTACGGAAATCCAGATTACAGAACCGAGCGTAAAATAACAGACAACACCCTTCAACTTTTTGGTGAATATGGTATTTCTGATAAGACTACTGTTTTATTAAGTCTACCTATTAAAATGATAAAAGCTGGCGATGTAGTATCATCTGCTAATGGCATACCTATTACTTCAGATGGTTCTGAAACTGCTTTGGGTAATTTGGTCGTTGGCGTAAAACATCAACTTTATAACAATAAATGGGTGATTTCCGGTCAATTTAATATTGAGGCCAACACCGGAAACTATTTTGAGGCATCCGGACTTAGAAGTGGTTATGATACATTTACATTATCTCCAAGACTGAATATTGGTAGAGGTTATGATAATTTCTTTGTTCAGGCATCTACAGGAGTTGATATTCGTTTTAATGACTATAGTTCAAATTTTAGAGCTAGCGCTGAAGCTGGTGTAAAACCGATAAAGAGACTTTGGCTTATTGGTTTTCTTGATTTTTCAACTTCTTTTGAAAACGGAGAGGTTATACTTCCGGAAGCTAATTTGGCCACAGGACTGTATTTGAATGATCAGGAATATGTTGCTTACGGTATAAAGGGAATTATAGAAATTACCGAAAAAATAGGTGTACTAGCCAATTATACTTCAGCTATTTCAGGGACCAATGTACCAAAAAGAGCAGTTATTGGTGGCGGTGTTTATCATAAATTTTAATCGATTTAAGAACTTTTTGAAAGTTTTTTTTGTCAAGCTATGATTATTCGGTGAATACCTTATTTTTGCCAAAAAGCCATAATAATGAGTTCATCTAACAGTGAAAGGTATAGCCAAAGAGGAGTTTCCGCCTCAAAAGAAGATGTGCACAATGCTATAAAGAATATTGATAAGGGACTCTTTCCAAAGGCGTTCTGTAAAATTGTGCCGGATTACTTAACTAATGATGAAGATTATTGTTTGGTAATGCATGCAGATGGTGCGGGTACAAAATCTTCGTTGGCGTATATGTACTGGAAGGAAACAGGAGACTTATCCGTTTGGAAAGGAATTGCGCAAGATGCACTTATTATGAACATAGATGACCTTATCTGTGTTGGGGCTACGGATAATATTATGCTTTCTTCTACCATTGGACGAAATAAAAATTTGATTCCCGGTCAGGTGATATCAGAAATAATTAATGGTACCGAGGAGCTTATAAATGACTTGGCGGAACATGGGTTGACCATACGTTCTACTGGTGGAGAAACTGCAGATGTAGGTGATTTAGTCCGTACTATAATTGTGGATTCTACGGTTACGGCGCGTTTAAAGAAAGAAGACGTTATAGATAACGCAAATATAAAAGCAGGAGATGTTATAGTTGGTTTGGCCTCTTTTGGACAAGCTACTTACGAGAAGGAATATAATGGGGGAATGGGGAGTAACGGACTTACTTCTGCTAGACACGATGTTTTTTCAAAATATCTTGCTGAGAAATACCCGGAGAGTTTTGATGCATCCGTGCCTGCTGATTTGGTATATTCGGGTAATACGAAATTGAAGGACAAAATTGATGGTGTGCCTGTGGACGCGGGTAAATTGGTGCTGTCACCAACACGTACCTATGCACCAATTGTAAAGAAAATTTTGAATACGTATACTTCCGAAGATATTCATGGTATGGTGCACTGCAGTGGTGGTGCACAAACTAAAATTCTTCACTTCGTTGATGAGCTCCATATTGTTAAGGACAACCTTTTTCCTGTTCCGCCGCTTTTTAAATTAATTCAAGAACAATCCGGTACGGACTGGAAAGAAATGTATCAGGTTTTTAATTGTGGCCATCGTCTTGAAATTTATACGAACGAAGCTGTTGCTAAAGATTTAATAGCTATATCAGAAAGTTTTGGTGTAGAAGCTCAGATTGTGGGTAGGGTAGAGGCTAGTGCCTCTAAAAAACTTACAATAGAGAGTACTTATGGTAAGTTTGTCTATTAAAGGCATACGAATCGTATCATTAGTTCGTTTTCTTTAGTAAACAACAGTGTTATGGAAAGAAAACAGTTCTTAAAAAGCTTAGGAGCCAGCGCGGCATTTGCTATTGCTTTTCCATGTTTACATGGCTGTTCTAGCGATAATGATGAAGAAACCGAAGGGAATACCCCAATACCTACCGGAATAGATTTTACAATTGATTTGGACGAACCTGCTAATGCAAAACTTGCCGATAATGGCGGTTTTGTATTAAAAAATTTGGTGGTGATAGCTAGGAATTTGGAAGGTGAATTTGTTGCCGCTAGTCAAGTTTGTAGCCACCAAGGTTATGAAGAAGTACGCTTTGTAGATTCGGATGGAGGCATCTTTTATTGTGATGTGCATGGGTCCCGTTTTGAACAAAATGGAGCGCCATTGAACCAAGTAGATGGTGCAACGGCAAAAACATTAAAGATTTTTAAAACCGAATTGACAGGTACAATGTTGCGCATTTATGAATAAATGGCACTGAATTTGTTTTAACATCAATATGAAGAAGATTTTATTTTTGTTTTGTTTGAGTATGGTTGCCTCTATTTCGGCCCAGGATTGGCAGGAAAACTTTGCAAACGCTCAAGCTTTGGCAAAGAAAAATAATAAAGGCCTATTATTGGTTTTTGCTGGTTCGGATTGGTGTGCACCTTGTATGAAGTTAGAAAAGGCGATATGGGAGTCTGAAGATTTCAAGAGCTTCTCCAAATCTGATTTAGTTCTTTACAAAGCAGATTTTCCTAGAAAAAAAGCGAACAGACTTAGTGAGGCAATGACCGCCCAAAATCATAGGCTAGCTGAAAAATATAATCCCAAAGGTCATTTTCCTTTGGTGGTTTTATTAAATGGAGATGCGGAAGTTTTGGGGCAAACGGGGTATTTAAAACTTTCTCCTAATGAGTATATAACACATCTAAAATCTATGTTCTAGTGAGGATAGTATTTTACATACTTTCTTTTTTCTTCTTATCCTATGGCTTTGCCCAGGAAAAGAAACTAGTGACCGTGCACAAGGCTATGGAGCTTATGGGAACACGGTTTGATATTACTGTGGTATCCACTAATGAAGATTTAGGATATATAAATATAGAAGAGGCCACTGCAGAAATTGTTCGGATAGAAAATATGATTTCATCATGGAATCCAGATTCGGAAACTTCCTTGATAAATCTTAACGCTGGGGTAAAGCCCGTAAAGGTCAGTCAGGAACTCTTTATGTTGATTGAGCGTGCAAAACAGATATCGGAAATAACGGATGGCGCTTTTGATATTTCATATGCTTCCCTCTATGATATTTGGAAATTTGATGGGTCTATGGTCAAAGTTCCAACACCGGAAGAGGTGAGTAAGGCTTTGGAAACAGTAGGTCATGAGAAAATAATTTTAAATCCGTTGGAAAGAACCGTGTATTTGAGTAAGAAGGGTATGAAAATTTCTTTTGGGGCTATTGGTAAGGGTTATGCTGCAGATAAGGCCAAGGAACTTTTGGTGTCCAAACAAGTTCAAGGAGGTATAATAAACGCAGCTGGAGACCTTACAACGTGGGGAACTAAAGCAACCGGAGAAAAATGGCTGATTGGTATTGCCAATCCGTTAAGTAAGGATAAGATATTTTCTTGGTTGCCCGTTGTGGAATCTTCGGTAGCAACTTCCGGGGATTCAGAAAAATATGTCATTTTTGAGGGATTAAAATACTCCCATATCTTAAATCCTAGAACAGGCTATCCGGCAGAGGGTGTGAATAGTGTATCCATTTTTGCAAAAAGCGCCGAACTTTGTGATGCATTGGCTACGGCAGTCTACATTATGGGCAAAGAAGATGGACTCGCATTAATAAATCAATTAGGAGGTACGGATGTTATTCTAATAGATAATGCTAATAAAGTATATAAGAGTAGTGGTATATTATTGAATGAGAAACCCTGAATTCTTAGTTTATAATATGGATATCTTAGATAATATAGCCTTCGTTTCTTAGGTCTTTTAAAGAATTTATCTGTTTGCAAGAGCCTTCTTTCAAAATATAAACAGTATCACTAATTTCCATTATTTCCTTGTAAAAATGGTCTGTTATGACAATTACGGTATCCTGCTTTTTTATTTCAATAAGTGCTATCATCTTTTCTACATAAACAGGAGCTATAAAAGAAAACGGTTCATCTAATAAGATGATTTTTTTGTTTGAATTCAATATCAAATACGTTTCAATAACGCGGAGTTCTCCAGAACTTAATTCTTCAACACTATTATTCCTGTATTTTTCAAAAGAAGGAAAAGTAGAGATGAACAGTTGCCAATCTACATTAAAATAATTGAAGGCTTTGTATGCTTTAAGTCCTTCTGGTAGTAATTGATGTTGAGGTAAGTAAGCGATATTTCCGTATTTGTATAATTTTCTTTTTTGATGAACGCCATCTATCCTTATGTTAAAATACTTAGGAGTGAGGCTTCCAAATAGAATACGTAGCAAGGATGTTTTTCCGCAGCCATTCCGACCTAAAAGGCCTGTAATTTTTCCGGTTTCGGCCTTTAAGTATATACCGTACAAGATACGTTTGTGGTCAAAACTGAGTTCTATGTTGTCTATTTCTAGTTTCAAAATAGATTGAGGATTTGAACGGTAATTATGGAAAGAATAGCATCCATAACAAAACAGATAAAAAATAATCGGATAGTGGAAATCCCAAAATTTTTATAGAACACCAGTTTTTTATTTGTTGGGCCTATAAATGTAAAAGCAAAGTATAAAAGAATCAAAAAAAACTTGGATGTCAGGATTTTTATTGCCATTCCGGTTGAGCCTGAAGACCTAAGTAATATATACTGAAGCAGGGTTATTGCAGTAGAAAAAACTAACAAAGAACGGTAGAATAGAAAGACTATATGATAGGTGCGTAGATGAAATAAGCTTTTTATCAAAACCAAGGTATATCAATAAATGTACAAATTTGTCGTAAATTCGCAATACAAGTGATGCAAGATAATGATAGATAAACTCAATATAGTTAAGCAGCGTTTTGATGAGGTTTCTGACCTTATTATTCAGCCGGATATTATTTCGGACCAAAAGCGCTATGTAGGATTAACCAAGGAATATTCCGATTTGAAGGAGCTTGTAGCTAAGCGTGAGCAATACATTGAGTTGCTTAATAATATTCAAGAAGCAGAGGAGATTATTGCGGACGGGAGTGATGCAGAGATGGTTGAAATGGCCAAAATGCAATTAGATGAGGCTAAAGGAGGTTTACCGGAATTAGAAGAGGAAATTAAATTAATGCTTATACCTAAAGACCCAGAAGACGCCAAAGACGTCGTGGTTGAAATTAGAGCAGGAACCGGAGGTGATGAAGCTAGTATTTTTGCAGGAGATCTATTCCGTATGTATACCAAGTATTGCGAGAGCAAGGGCTGGAAGACCAACGTTATAGATTTAAGTGAAGGCACCAGTGGCGGTTACAAAGAAATCCAATTTGAAGTTACTGGGAAGGATGTTTACGGAACGCTTAAGTTTGAGGCGGGTGTACACCGCGTGCAACGTGTTCCACAGACAGAAACACAAGGAAGGGTTCATACCAGTGCTGCAACGGTAATGGTACTTCCTGAAGCGGAAGATTTTGATGTTCAGATTGAACCCAAAGATGTCCGGATAGATTTTTTCTGTTCTTCTGGCCCAGGTGGTCAGTCGGTGAATACGACTTACTCTGCGGTGCGTCTTACTCACATTCCAACAGGATTGGTGGCGCAGTGCCAGGATCAAAAATCACAGCATAAGAACAAGGATAAGGCTTTTAGGGTGTTGCGTTCGCGTCTATATGATCTTGAACTTGCCAAAAAACAAGAAGAGGATGCGGCCAAACGTAACTCTCAGGTAAGTAGCGGTGACCGATCGGCTAAGATTAGAACATACAATTATCCGCAAGGCCGTGTAACAGATCACCGTATTGGATTAACGCTTTACGATTTGCAAAACATAATAGATGGGGATATTCAGAAAATAATTGATGAATTAAGTTTTGTAGAGAATACCGAAAAACTAAAAGAAGCTTCCGAGATTTTTTAATGTTTAAATTTTATTGGAAACCATAACACTATAGCTGTAGCGTCTCTATGACTACTGAACAATTAGTTGCCCAGATTAGAAAGAAAAAGTCGTTTTTATGTATTGGTTTAGATACCGATCTACAGAAAATACCGCCTCATTTACTCAAGGTGGAAGATCCAATTTTTGCATTCAATAAAGCTATAATAGATGCTACACATGATATTTGTGTATCCTATAAGCCTAATATTGCTTTTTATGAAGCGTATGGAATTAAAGGCTGGCATTCTCTTGAAAAAACCATCAAATATATTAATGCTAACTATCCGGAGATATTTACCATTGCAGACGCGAAAAGGGGTGATATAGGAAATACTTCTACACGTTATGCAAAAGCTTTTTTTGAAGATCTGGAATTTGATTCCATTACTATTGCTCCTTACATGGGCAAGGATTCTGTAGAACCTTTCCTAGCCTTTAAGAATAAGCATACCATACTCTTGGCCCTAACATCTAACGTTGGTGCTTTTGATTTTCAGACGAAATTAATAGAAGGTAAAGAACTGTACAAAACCGTACTGGAAACCTCAAAAACGTATAGTAACTCTAAAAACTTAATGTACGTTGTGGGTGCAACTAAGGCAGAGTACTTCAAAGACATTCGAAAAATTATTCCTGAAAGTTTTTTACTGGTGCCCGGTGTAGGTGCGCAAGGTGGAAGTTTAAAGGATGTTTGTGAAAATGGAATGAACGAAAACGTAGGCCTTCTTATAAATTCTTCTAGAGGTATAATTTATGCCTCAACAAATACGGATTTTGCGGACGCAGCAAGACATAAGGCTTTAGAGCTACAAAGTCAAATGGCCGAATTTTTGTAGTTTCCGAAAAAAACTAGTTCATCATATTATCCAAAACTCTTTGAATCTTCTCAGCTTTTTGCTCGAAAAATTCCACCAATTTAGCATCGGTATATTTCATGTCACTAGCTTTGTTCAAAAAGGTTTGATACTGATACTCTAAAAGGGAAATCACGTTTCTGTTAGAAGTGATTGGAGTAACTGTTCCTACTTTGCAATACTGATTATCCATAATTATAAATCCTTTACAACAAATATACGCACGGAAATCATCTTTGGATCTCTATATTCGCTGTAGATAGCAAAAATTAAGATGAATTGATGATTTATTAACAGTTACTCAATGCAATGCTTGCGAATCTCCTTTAAGACATGTTAATAACTCTTTTTTTCTTGCAGGTCATGTAAAGTGTTTTACGTTAAAATGATAAGATATTAACAATCCCGGTCAGGCACCGAAGACAGTTGTGAATCAGATTCTTAGCTTTTCTTGATTTTTATTGAATTTTTCGCTTTCTGGCTACTTTGTGAACTATATTTTTCATTTAATATTAAATTGAATCAAAAGATTTAATACATTGCAAGGTTCCCAAATGGGAGAAAACGAGAGAACACTTTGCTGAATTACGTAACATACTTACATCAAGAATCAGATTCTTGGGTCACCTTCGTGCATGGAGCAGGAGGGAGTTCTTCTATTTGGTTTAAACAACTAAGAGAGTTTAAGAAGCATTTCAATATATTATTATTGGATCTCAGGGGACATGGAGACTCTCAACCTGGCTTAAAGGATGCCTTTGATGATAAATATACTTTTGATTATATCACGGAAGATATCCTGGAGGTTCTAGATTTTCTTAAAATTAAAAAGTCACATTTTATCGGTATTTCCCTAGGGACCGTATTAATCAGAAATTTAGCTGAAAAATATCCGAACCGTGTAGAGAGTATGGTTTTGGGTGGTGCTATTATTCGGTTAGATATGCGTTTTAGAATTTTAATGGGCTTTGGCGGTCTTTTTAAATCTTTGGTGCCTTACATATGGTTGTATAAGCTGTTTACTTTTGCGATTATGCCAGATGGAAACCATAAAGAGTCTAGATTGCTTTTTGTACGTGAGGCCAAACGTATGTATCAAAAGGAGTTTGTGAGATGGTATAAAATGGGATCCCAAATAAATAAACTTTTGCGTTTCTTTAGAGCGGGAGATATTGATATTCCTACGTTATATGTTATGGGTGGAGAGGATTATCTATTTCTTCCTTCTGTAAAGAAAATGGTTCAAAAGCAATCACAATCAAGTTTATTAACTATTGAGCATTGTGGTCATGTGGTGAACGTAGAACAGCCTCAACTTTTCAATCGCTTTGTAATAGATTTTGTTGCTGATGTAGATAGAGGTTAAAACCCTTTAATGTTTAAGCGGCAGTTAGCAAGCATCTTTGCAGTCATATCTTAAGAATATCGCGGATTTAGATACAAAAAAAACCGGTGCTCCCACCGGTTTTAAACTAACTAACTCAAAAATTACTAACTCAAAAAATTCAGTGTTACAATCTCTAATTTTATGTGATTGACAAAGTCTTGGAGATTGGCAGTCCATAAAGACCACTTATAAATTTAACGTGTTAATTTTCAAGTTATTGTAAGGTTGATAGGAAAAATTTATTTTTAATCCTGTAAGCTAAAAACTTGTCTCAAAAGGTCAGTGGTTCTAGAGCTGGCATTGTTTCTAATTTCCTTTTCTTCAACAGCTATCATTGTGTAAACACCACTAAGTGCTTCTTGGGTAACATAATCCGTTAAGTCAGGATTTACATTTTTGGTTAGTGGTATGTTATTGTATTTAGTGATAAGATTGCTCCATATCTTATCGGCACCAACTTTACTGAAAGAATTCTTGATCACCGGATTGAATTTTGCATAAAGTTGTGTTTGTGTAGCTGAGGTTAAATATTGAGTGGCAGCATTATCGCTTCCTAATAAAATGTTCTTTGCATCGCTAAACGTAATTCCTTTCACGGCATCTACAAAAATTGGAGTGGCTTCACCTACCGCATCTTCAGCAGCCCGGTTTAAAACTTTAAGACCTTCATCAGCCAAACTACCGAGTCCAACATCGCGTAGGGTCTTGTCTACTTTCTGAAGCTCTTCGGGCAAAAGTATTTTTACCGCTTCATTTTTTAGAAATCCGTCTTCTTTGGTAAGTTTACTTACCTGACTTTGAATTCCTTTGTCCAATGCTTCTCTAAGGCCTGCCGCAATTTGGTCGTTACCTAATGCAACATTGCCTTGGGGTAATTGATTAACAACCTGTTGTAGTTCGTGGCATGAGCTTAAGTTCAGTGCAAGAAATAAGATAACCAGTTTTTTCATAGCTTTTTTTTAAAATGGATAAAGAAGGAAATAATAGTCCTTAGTAGCCTAGTACTTTACTACGCATTAAGAATAGAACTTGATTACTTCTGTACTTCCAAAATATACTACGAAAAAATCACGGTCTTATTGTTGTAGACCATCGTCTTTCTCAGAATATGTAGCTTAACAGCCCTAGAAAGGACTATTTTCTCCAAATCGCGACCTTTAGCAATGAAATCTTTTATACTGTGAGCATGTGTTACCGTAGTTACATCTTGTTCAATAATAGGTCCTGCATCTAATTCTTCCGTAACGTAATGACTAGTGGCTCCAATAATCTTTACTCCACGTTTAAAGGCAGCGTGGTATGGTTTGGCACCAGCAAATGCCGGTAGAAAGGAGTGATGGATATTAATAATACGATTAGGGAAGTTACTTATGATTTTTGGACTTACAATCTGCATGTATCGCGCCAAGACAATAAAATCAACTTTATACTCTTTTAAAAGCGCTAATTGTTTGGTTTCCGCCTGGGGTTTGGTGTCTTTGGTTACCGGAATATGAAAATAAGGGATATTAAATTGATCGGCAATAGGTTTAAGGTCTATGTGGTTACTTATAATAAAAGGAATTTCAACTTCCAATTCATTAGAGTTAAACCGGCTTAAAAGATCATATAGACAGTGGTTGTATTTAGAAACAAACAGAGCCATCTTAGGTTTTACTCCAGCTTCATGCATGCTCCATTTCATGTCATACCTATTTGCAAGTTCTGTTTGGAATTCTTTTTTAAATGATTCAGTAGAGAAATCTTTATTCTCGAAATCGCTATCCAAACGCATAAAAAATACGTTCGTTTCCTTGTCTACGTGTTGATCAAGGTAAACAATGTTTCCTTTATATTGGTGCACAAAGTTAGTGGTTACACTTATGATTCCTGCTTGATCAGGACAATGAATAAGAATCGTTGTTTTCAAAATATTTAATTTAAAATCCAAAATTAGAACTTTAAACTAACAATTTTAGTATAACCTAAATTTTAAAACAAAATGGGAGAGTGGATTCTTAATGAAAATAGTTGGCGCCACCATCTGGAAAAGAGCTTCTCCATTTTTTAAAGGAACGTCTAAAACTTTTGATTTCTTTTCTTAAAAGATTTAGATATTCTTTTTCTTTTACGCCATCCTTCTCAAGACCATTACAATAAGAATTAATATTGCGGATCATAATATTTATGAAGCTAGCGCTCTTCATGCGCTCTATGTGACAACCGCTTATTTCTGCGGATGCAATTTTTTTTGGGATAAGAATTGCATCGGTCAGTAAAGAATCTGCAATGCTATCTCTGTGGCTGTTAGATTGATAGAGATTAATAAGGTCTTTGTTCAAAGAAACATACGAAGCAATCTCCCTGCTCATATGGCAGAGCTCTAAAGCTTTTTTGTAGACCGGTAAGGCCCGAAGATTCTTATAGGACATTTTTTTTCGCTAACAATTTGGATTAATAAAGTTACGGCCAGATTGTAAGTTTTACCTTTAGAATCAAAAGTGAATTGTTATATTAGCTTTAGATAACAAGCTATTTATTAAATTTAGGCTCGAAAATGAATATAGACGATTTAAACTGGAAAATTCTCAATCGACTTCAGGCAAATGCACGTGAAACTTATGCTGATATGGGCAGACATGTTGGGCTTACTGCCCCTGCAGTTGCAGAGCGTATAAAGAAGATGGAAGATCTAGGCATTATAGAAGGGTATAATACTAAGGTTTCTCATGCCAAGACTGGTCATCATCTAAAAGCAATAATTACTTTGCGGGCCTTTATGGGTAAGCTCAAACCATTTTTAGAGATTGTAAAAACGTATAAAGAGGTTGTAAATTGCTATCGTATAACTGGTAATGAGAATATTGTAATGGAGGTAGTTCTCAAGGATCAATTTCACCTGGAACGCTTTATAGATAAGCTAATCCAGTATGGGGAGACTAGGACTCATATCATATTATCTAATGTGGTGTCTAGCGCACCAATTGGTAAGAACCCATTTTAAAATGGGCTTGTTTGGTTTCTGGATTTCTTTATCCTGATATTTCAAAATAAGTACGGTTAACTTGTAAAGAGTTTCTTATATTTAACTCTTCAAGCTTTCTTAAAGCACGCTATTGAAAATGAAAACATTAAGTTTTTTACTACTGCTACTATCGTTTAATGGTCTTATGGCCCAGATACGCGTTGATGTTACCAATTATTCCGTAGAGGATTTGGTTAATGATGTATTGATCAATAGTAATTGTGCAGAGACTAGTAATTATGAAGCGCAGACGGGCAGTTCGGAAGGATTGAATGGTATAGGTTATTTCGAATCTAATGGGTCTGGCTTTGCCTATGAAGAAGGTATTGTCCTGAGTACTGGGCAGGCTAAGCTTGCTGAAGGTCCCAATGATGATATTCATAATTCAGGAAGTGATAAGTGGTTAGGGGATGCTGATTTGAAAACCATAACAGGATCGGATATTCTTTTCAACGCGTCCTATATTCAATTTGATTTTGTTCCCCATACCAATCGCATCAGTTTCAACTTTTTATTTGCATCAGAAGAATATCAAGAAAACTATCAATGTACTTTTGGGGATGTTTTCGCTTTTATTTTGACAGATTCAGAAGGTGTTTCTACGAACCTTGCAGTAATTCCAAATAATAAACTTCCGGTTAGTGTAACTACTATTAGGCCAGGGGTAGATGGAGAATGTGCTCCTCGTAATCTTTCTTATTTTGATAAGATCAATGGCGAAAATTCTGCAATATCCTTTCATGGTCAGACTGTCAGCATGATTGCAGAATCCGTAGTGGTGCCAAATAACTCTTACACTATTAAGTTGGTTATTGCGGATAATAGGGACTCCCAGGTAGATTCGGCAGTTTTTTTAGAAGCGGGAAGCTTCTCATTAGGATATAATTTAGGGGAAGATAGAACTGTAGCCGGTGGTAATCCTGCTTGTATAGATGAGATTATAACCTTGGATGCTACAGTAGAAGGTGTAACGGATTATGTATGGTTTAAAGACAATACTGAAATTACCGAATGGTCCGGAACGCCTGTAGTAGATGTCACGGATAGCGGTGAATACAGGGTGGAGTTGGTTTTTTCGGAATCTTGTGTGGCCAGCGGAACTTTGAAAGCGGAATTTATTCCAATACCAGTTATCGCAACAGAGCCAGAAAACCTTATTTTCTGTGATGTAGATGGGAATGCTAGTGAGGTTATTGATCTCACCTTGAACGATAAATTAGTATTGGGTGGGCAGGACGCAACTATTTATCAAGTAACTTATTACTTGGCAAAGGAAGACGCGGAAGCTTTTGTAAATCCTATTGAAAGCCCTGAATCTTTTGAATTAACTACCGCTTCTCAGACTATTTTCTGTAGGATATCTTCTGGTAATAGTTGTTTTGAGCTTACCTCTTTTGAGGCTCAGTTGCTAGGGTTGGATTTTCAATCTGATTTGGAAGAGGAATATATTCTTTGCCTAGATGTAAATGGGGAAACGATAGATCCACTGCCAATTTTAAATACCGGACTTTCTAACGCAGAGTATGGTTTTACTTGGTACAAAGAAAGTGTCTCACAAGAAAATTTAATCGTTGGTGCATCAGATGCATCTTATACAGCAAGTGAAGAAGGGGTTTACGTGGTTGTTCTTAATAATAGGGGATTGGGTTGTGAATTTCCTTTATCCACTGTTGTAATTACCTCTCCTCAACCAGAGGTGTTTGAAGTAAATTTCGTGTCGGATCCCTTTACGGATAATAATACGGTAGATATTATTGCAGAAGGTGAAGGTAGCTACCTATACAGTATAGACAATACGGATTTTACTTCGGAAAATAGATTTGAAAACTTAAGCGCTGGAGAGCACATTGCCTATGTTACCGATATACACAATTGTAGCGTGTTATCAGAAGAATTTACTGTTGTAGATTATCCTAGGTTTTTTACGCCTAACGGAGATGGTATGCATGAAACATGGACAATAGTTGGTTTTCCGGAGATGGAAGACCCGGATGTAAGTATCTACAATCAATATGGCATGCTTATGTATCAATTTAATGGAAACAATGGTTGGGACGGCACTTTTAACGGGAAGAACGTTCCTTCAAATGACTATTGGTTTAAGGTGGAGTATACTAAAGATGGAGAACGGAAAGAATTTAAAAGCCATTTTTCACTTAAAAGATAATAATACGGATTCTTGTGTTGAGCATCACCAAACATCCTTCTAATAGTTGTTTTTTCAAGGTTTTTAATATTAAATGAATAAAAAAATGAACTTTCTGTAGGAGAGTGGACTCTAATTATTAATTTTAATTCATGGATTTGGACAAAATTAATGAGTACGCTCAGATAGCCACGGATAAGGTAATTTTTTATGTACCGCGAATTTTCTTAGCAGGTCTCATTTTGTGGATTGGCTTTAAGCTTGTCAAAAAAATAGTTGAGCTTGTTGGGAAAGCTTTGGAAAAGACCGGTTTTTCTGAAACCTTACGTCCTTTTTTATCATCTATAGTTGGTGTGCTTTTAAAAGGTACGGTGCTTTTTGTTATTGCAACCGTGCTTGGGGCAGATTTAACAGGTCTATTCGCAATATTGGCTGCAGCTGCCTTTGCAGTGGGTATGGCTTTGCAAGGAAGCTTAGGGAATTTTGCTTCGGGTATTCTTATTCTTACCCTAAAACCGTTTAAAGTATCAGATTGGATTCAGGTAGAAGATAAGTTCGGTAGAGTGGTTGAAATAGGTATTTTCAGTACAGATGTGCTTACTCCTGGAAACAAAATATTAATCATCCCTAATTCCATGATTACAGAATCTGTAGTGACCAATTATTCCGAAAAAGGAATGATTAGACTGGAGTTGGAAGTGACAATGCCATACGAGGAAAGTTTTCCCAGAGTTAAAGAGGTCTTAAGGGAAGCTTTAAAAGAGGTTCCAAAAATACTCCAAGAACCGGAAACGGAAATAGGAATCTTAGATTTTGATTCTCATAATGTACAATTGATCGTTAGACCGTATGTTCTGCCGGATGATTTTTGGGAAGTTACCTTCAATGCAAATAAGTATATTAAAAGAGCCTTTAGTAAACATGATATTAAAGTGGCTTACTCAGAAGGCGTAGAAATAGGTAAAATAGGGGAGTAATCTAATCTTGTACTGTAGTTGCGATATGCGCAGTGAGCAAAAATCCTATAGGTTCGGCTTTTGGCTAGATTTTTGATGATTTAATTTTTATGAAAAAAACACTACTGTTGTTGGCCTTTTGTACCGTTTTTGTTGGGTTGGCCCAAAATAATATCACGCTAAAGAAAGGTGTGATTATAGATTCTCTTGTGGTTAATGATACGGTTCCCGAAACATTTTCATTGTACTTGCCTAAGAAATTTGATGTTTCAAAAGCTTGGCCTGTAATTTTTGTTTTTGACATGGACGGTAGAGGTAGGCAGGCTTTATCTATGTATAGGGCAGCTGCAGAAGAGCAGGGTTATATACTTGCAGCTTCCAATAGCATTAGTGATACTTTGTCTATTTCCAAGAATGTTTTGATTACCAGTAGAATGTTCAGTACGGTAGCAAATATGTTACCAATAAGAAATCATGGTATATATACAAGTGGTTTTTCTAGCGGTGGTAGGTTTTCAACTTTGATTCCTACTTTTATAAAAGAGGTAGAAGGAGTAGTTGCCTGTGGTGCTTCGGTAGCGAATATAGGGGTACTTACCAGTAGGAATCCATTTCATTATGTTGGAATTGTGGGCGATGAGGATTTTACATATCCAGAGATGCTTACGATAGAGAAATTGTTAAATAGATTAAAATTTCCCAACCAATTGTTGGTTTTTGATGGAGGTCGTGAATGGCCAAAAACGAAAGAACTTAGTTCGGCATTAAAACTTTTGACCCTATCTGCCATGGCTAAAGGTCATGTGCCAAAAGATACGGCATATGTAGATGCAAGTTATAAAGAGGATTTTGTCAAGGTAAATAGGTTGTATACGGAAAGCAAACCTTTGTTGGCAGATAGTTGGTTGGCAGAGATGTCCGAAATTTATCAGCCTTATATGTCTTTGGACTCCATAAAAACAAGTAGAAAAACTTTGAGGAAAAGCCGATTATTTAGAGAGCAAAATAGAACTCAGAATTCACTAAATTTAAAAGAAAGTTTAATTAAGGAGGAGTATAATTATTATTTAGAGGAGGATATTATAACTTACAATTATAATAATTTGGGATGGTGGAAGTACCAGATGGAAGAACTTCAGAAATTCCAAAAAAGCCCTGAGGTCCTTCAGCAAAAAATGGGCAAACGTTTGGAGGGTTATGTAAAGGCATTGGTTTCCGATAATGTAGATGTGTTAAGTGCAGAAACCCCAATTGATAGTGAGGCCCTGAATTTTTTATGGATGTTGAAGACGATTATAGAACCCGATAATTTTAATAGTTATCTGAAAATCATATCCTATACGGCTAAAACAGATGATTACGGAACGGCACTTTTTTATTTGGAGGAACTTCTAAAAAAAGGATATACTAACCGCAACGAACTTTACGCATTAGAAAATACGGCTTTATTACGCATTACACCGGAGTTTAATGAGTTGGTTGAAAAGTACTTGAAAGATGCTCGCTACACCATAATTGAAGAGTAGAAAGAGTTATTTTATAATTAGGTGTGGGATTTTTTTTAAGTTCCAATCTATAACTAAACCTTTTGCCAGAGCATCGGTCACTTCTTTTCCGTATAAATGCTCGCATAGATATAGGGCGGCTTCAAAACTTTTGGCGCCTCCTGCCGAAGTAATATATTTTCCATCGTGAACAAAAAGAACACTATCCGCTACTTTTAAATCGGGGAACATTTTTTTGTAGGTATCAATGTCGCTAGGAAATGTGGTAGAGGATTTTCCTTTAAGCACATCGGCTTTGGCCAACACAAAAGCACCATCGCAGTGGCTGGTCATAAATAGTGCTGTGCTATCAACTTTTCGGACAAAGTCTAGCATAACAGTATCCTTTAAATCGGTATCTAAATGGTGTTCTGCACTGGGTATTACTAAAATATCTATGGGAGGTAGGTCGTCTTTGGTATAATCAAAATCAGGCAATAGGCGCATACCTTCAAAAGTGGTTATAGGCTCCAATGTATTTGCCACGGTAAAAGTATTCATGGCCTTGATGTTTTTTCTGAATTTGGTATGCTGAAAAATATCGAAGGGAGCTGTTAGTTCGGTATTGAAGGTGCCGTCCATGATAAGGAAGGCTACGTTATATCTGTCAGGTGAAATTTCTGGTAATACCCTTTTTAAATGCGCGATGGTCTTAGTCTCTTCTTTTGGAGTATTGCAGGAGAAAATAGTGACTATAAGAAGCAATAATGGGAAAATTCTGTTCATTTACAATATTTTGAGTTGCAATGTACAATTGGTTCGAATAGGTTAATAACTTTATATTGTATTTTTGTGGTAAAATTTAATTTTATGCGAATTATTGTTTTAATTCTTTGCCTAACGGTTTTAAGCTGTAAGACAGACAAGAAGTATCATGATGCACCGGAAAAGCAAGAAGTTGTTCTTGAAACAGGTCCCTTGCAGGCTATTTTGAACTATCAAAAGGAAAAGAACGAAGAATTTAAAAATCCTGAGACATCACCTTTGCCAGATCGTTACCGAAAGAACTTTGAGACATTGGATTTCTTTGCTCCGGACACCACTTATGTAGTAACTGCTAAATTTGTTCGTACGCCCGAGGCACTGCCATTTATGATGCCAAGTACAACTGGGGATGAATCTGAGGAAACGGTTTATGGTATTGCTCATTTCACGCTTAACGGAAAGAACAGGCAATTAGAAGTGTACCAAAACAAAGAATTGATGCTGCAGGAAAAATATAGAGATTATTTATTTCTGCCTTTTACCGACAATACTAATGGTGTGCAAACGTATACAGGCGGCAGGTATATAGATTTAACCATTCCCGCTGGTGAAACTATAATTATAGATTTTAACAAAGCGTATAATCCATACTGTGCTTACAATAAAAAGTTTTCGTGTCCTATTGTACCAAGTGTTAATAATTTGGATACGGAAATACTTGCTGGGGTTAAAGCTTTTAAACCTATAAAAAGCTAAAGACCCCAACGATTAAACGTTGAGGTCTTTATTTGAATTAGCTTAACTTAAATTATAAACACTTAACCATTATAATTCTTTTTTTAGAAAGAGTAGACCGCAGCCAACACAAAAGAAGAAAGACCTCCAATTGGGTTTCCATCATTGTCAATGAATACTTCTTCTGAAGCGCTGTCTAATCTTAATTCAGGTTTGATGATCAAATCACCAATAGTAGCGCTTCCTGTTAAAGTAACAGCAAATACGCTCGCATCTCCATCTGCATCGGTTCCTCCAACTGCTCCAAAGAAATCAGTTTCAGCAAAATATTCACCTCTTAGACCTATTGAGAAAGTATCGGAAGTAGCTAACTGTGGGTAAACTGCAAGACCTGCAAAGCTACCAACACCGTCATCTTCGTCACCATCAAAATAAGCAGCGTTAAGACCTAGGAAGAAAGTATCCGAAAGGTCAAAACCACCTGTGAAATCTACTTCGTAAGAACCGTTATCAATTAAAAGGTTCAAGTATTGACCGCTGTAGCCTAATTGAGCTCCCCAAGCGTACTGGCCTGTTGGGTTGAACTCTGTAAGATCAGTTGGGTTCATTACCGCTAGCATTAAGCTGAAATCATCAGATAAAGCAAAATCAGCTTTTAAACCGGTATGTGAAAACGGACCATATGAGAACAGGTAAGATGTACTGTAGTTAAAGTTGGCAACCGGTGAGATTACTTCATAACCTAAGAAAGTATTGAAGTTACCAAAAGTTAAGGTTACGGCATCACTTACATTCCAGTAAGCATACAATTGGTTAACGATGTTTCCGGTAGAAGAATACATTGGAGAAGCAAAAATAGCATCCGTTCCTCTTGGACCGAAAACTAAATCAGCCACAAAACCTACTTTTTCGCCTTCGTAAGCACCAATAACATTGGCCATACCCAAAGCAAATCCTGGTAAGTTAGCGAATGAACTTCCTGGAGCCTGGGCATCTACTCCGTTAGGAGCATTTAAATTTGCTCGGTAATACGCATCAACAGAACCGCTAAAAGAAAACTTAGGTTTAGACTCTTCTTCCTCTTCTTCTTGAGCAACAACAATTGTTGCAGAGAAAAGTAGTACGGCTAGGAAAAATAGATTTTTTACGTATTTTGTATTTGTAATCGCTTTCATTATAATTTTATTTAGTTATCCCTGTTTTGGAATGATTGAATTGAAATCTATTAAGATTTTGAAAGTGGTAAATAACGGAGCGTTCTGCAAAACGCTCCGTTTCTAATTAATATACTTAGTCGTTTATGAAATCTGGATAAGCATCCATACCATGTTCGTGAATGTCAAGACCTTCGATCTCTTCTTCTTTGCTTACTCTAAGTCCCATAGTAGCTTTTAAGGCACCTAGGATAATGAATGTACAAATTACGCAGAAGGCACCTATGATCAATACACCGTATAGCTGAACCATAAATTGGCCACCACCAGCTTTTGCTCCAAAAAGACCAACTGCCAAAGTACCCCAGATACCACATACAAGGTGTACTGCAACGGCACCAACTGGATCATCTAATTTCAATTTATCTACTAGAGAAACAGCAAGAACAATTAACAGACCTGCTAGGAAACCGATAACTACGGCTTCATTGGGAGACATTAAATCTGCACCTGCGGTAATACCAACTAGACCACCAAGAATACCGTTTAAGAACATAGTTAAATCTAAGTTCTTGTAAAGTATAGTTGATAAGATCATAGATCCAAACCCACCCGCTGCTGCTGCTAAGCTAGTAGTTACCAATACTAAAGAGGTTAATTCCGGATCAGCGGATAGTACAGAACCACCGTTAAATCCAAACCATCCTAACCATAGGATAAGTACACCTGCGGTTGCCATTGGTATACTATGGCCCGGTATTGCTTTTGGCTTACCGTTTTCATCAAATTTACCAATACGTGACCCTAATAAGAAGATAGCAACCAATGCTGCCCAACCTCCTACAGAGTGAACTAATGTAGAACCTGCGAAATCATAGAAACCCCATGAATCCAAGAAACCGCCACCCCATTTCCAAGCGCCTACTATAGGATAAACAAGACCTACGTAAATAACGGTGAAAATCATAAAGGCTCCAATTTTAATACGTTCTGCAACTGCTCCAGAAACGATAGTAGCTGCTGTTGCTGCGAACATACCTTGAAACAAGAAGTCTGTCCACCATGTGTAACCGCCATCTGCGTAGTCTGGTGTCATTCCGCCTTCTGGAGCCGCTATACCGAAACCGGCAAAACCGAAAATTCCTGAAGATCCTTCTTCAAAACCAGGGTACATCATGTTAAATCCCCATGCGTAATAGAGTAAAAGCCCACCTGTAATAATAAAGATGTTCTTAAATAAGATGTTAATTGTATTTTTTTGTCTGGTTAGACCTATTTCCAAAAAGGAGAATCCGGTATGCATGAAGAATACCAGAGCGGTAGCCACCATCATCCAAACGTTATTTGCTGTAAATAATCCTGCGTCCATTTTCTATAAAGTTTAGTTATTGGTAATTTTTAGTTGATTCCGGATTGCCCGCTTTCTTTCGTGCGAATTCTATATGCCTCTAAAACTTCGGAAACAAATATTTTTCCATCTCCAACATTGCCAGTGTAAGCTGTTTCCAAAATGGTATCAACTGTGCGCTGTACAAATTCGTCAGATACCACTATAGATAGGTATCTTCTTTGAATGTCACTAGTACTATAGGAAATTCCTCTATAGACATGACCTTGTTTTTCATTTCCAACTCCGGTTACATCCCAGTAACTGAAGAAGTTAACCTCTATTTGATGTAACGCTTTTTTGACGTCATCAAACTTCGATTTTCTAATAATTGCCTCGATTTGTTTCATAATAATTGTATTAATTAGAGAAACAAATGTATGTTAAAATAATTAACACCCTTAAAATTTTGGGGTCTAATGACTTATTTTTATGTTTATAGGAATATTACCCCCTATATTTTTTGGGGTATCTAATAAAAATTACTCAAAAATGCATTTTCGTTGATTTAAATCTGCAAAAAGTGGAGGAAAATTGAAAAAAAGGGCAAAAAAATGCCATAAGGTTAGATTATCTTAAGTTGAAGCCTTAAAATTTTATATTTTTAACAAATTTAGGGTTGGACTGTTATAAAAATTTATTTCATAACATTTTGGATATCCATAATCCAAAGGATACTGCTGCAATACCAACTACAATACTGGCAATAAGATAAATAGAGAAGTGCAATAATTCGCCAGAAGTCAAAAGCGAATGTTTTTCAAATGCAAACGTAGAAAAAGTAGTGAAGCCACCGCAAAAACCCGTCGCTAATAAAAGTGTTTGGTTGGGGGATAAATAATTGGTTTTAAGAGAAAGCCCTAAAACAAGACCAATTAATAGACAACCTATGATATTCACTAAAAATGTACCTAAAAAAAAATGCTGAAAATGGGAATTGAGTAATTTTGAAACTAGATAGCGAAGTATGCTGCCTATGCCACCTCCAAAGAAAACGAGTAACAATTGTTTCATCGGCGCAAATTACGGAAATAATTTATCAGATGAAATGCGCTTTGAGCACTAACTTTTTAAACCGCTTTTTTAAATTTTGAGGAAATATTGTTTAGAGGGTAAACTTTAGGTGATGTAGACTTAGGTACATTACCTTCGGATTTTTTGCCATCGTTGGAAATTCCGCTCAGACTGAATACCATAAACAGAGCGTTTGCTCCGATAAGTATTAAAAGTATTGTAAAAAATGTCATCATTTTATTGCCCCTTTGGAATAGTTAACGCAAAATTACGCTATTTGTTATGTTATACGGAGAAAAATGACTTTTGGTCGTGTAAAACGACACTTTTATCGAAACTACGAATATTGTCTTAATTTTTAAGAAAATGCTTAATGAAGAGGAGGATTATTACGAAACATATGAATAAAAGCCCTACCCATTTCACACCTTTGTAGTTCTTTGCATGTAGTTTTTTGTCTTTTTTATAAGATAAAAAGATGACACAGATAAAACTGATAGCAAAAATCACTGCAAAAATGATTTGTCCGGTGGTGAACATATTCTTTATTTTTCGGCAAAATTACGCTATTATTGGCAGAAACTATTTTTAAATCAATACAACTATAGATGAAAAACAAATTAAGGGCAGTAGCGCTTTTTCATACTTCTTTTGGGCAAGGTGTTTCGCAAACCATGCGTGCAGATTTGGGTGAGACCAAGAATATGCTCCGTTTTAATTTAATGGATGAAGAGAATAATGAGTATTTAGAAGCTGCAAAGAATGATGACTTGGTGGAGGTTGCAGATGCCTTGGGAGATATGCTATATATATTATGTGGTACCATACTTGAACATGGCATGCAATATAAAATAGAAGAAGTTTTTAACGAAATACAGCGTAGTAATATGAGTAAGTTGGGTGAGGACGGAAACCCCATCTATCGTGAGGATGGCAAGGTCTTAAAAGGACCCAACTATTTTAAACCTAATATTTCTAAAATTTTAGAGGAGTAAATAAGTCTTCTAAAACATAAAAAACGGACGCCATGCTTTAGCGTCCGTTTTTTTGTATCCTCATTATGTAGGATGTAAAATGATATGTTTTTACAAACTGACTCGCCAGCCAAAAGGGTCTTCGGCTCGGTTGTATTGAATATCGGTAATATCTTTCTTTATTTGAGAGGCGTAACTATCTTTAAGTTCTGGTAAATTATAATCTACATCTCTGTAGCCAAATGCAGAAATTGGGGAAACAACAGCAGCGGTTCCCGCTCCGAACATTTCTTTTAAACTTCCATTTTTAGCGGCTGTAACAACTTCGGTAACTGTAATTTTCCGAACTTCGGTTCTTATACCTTTTTTCTCGGCTAGCTCCAATATACTCTTACGAGTAATTCCGTCTAATATACGATCACTGGTAGGTCCTGTAATTAAAGTGTCGTTAATACGTACAAAGATATTCATGGCGCCGGCTTCTTCAATATATTCGTGGGCATTGTCATCCGTCCAAATAACTTGGTTGTAGCCTTTTGCAACTGCCAATTGCGTAGGGTAGAATTGACCGGCATAGTTACCGCCCGTTTTGGCATAACCCACACCGCCATTAGCAGAACGAGAATATTTTTCTTCAATAAGGACCTTCACCTTGCCCGAAAAATAAGAACCGGATGGTGCAAGGCAAATAATAAATTTATAGGCATCCGCAGGAGAAGCATGAAAGCCATTTCCCGATGCAAACATAAAAGGTCTTATATACATAGAGCTACCTTCTGTTTGAGGAATCCATTTGTTTTCCAGCTCTAATAATGTCTTTAGTCCCTCCATGAAAAATTCCTCAGGGATTTCTGGAATAGACATACGTTTAGCAGATATGTTAAACCGCTTGTGGTTTTCCAATGGTCTAAAAAGCCAAACCTTTTCATCGGTATCCTTATAAGCTTTCATTCCTTCAAAAATAGATTGTCCATAGTGAAAGATTTTAGCTGAAGGGTCAAGACTAATAGGTTGGTAGGGGATTATTTTTGGGGTTTCCCAAGCACCATTTTTATAATCGCAGACCAGCATATGATCGGTAAAAACACTCCCAAAAGCGAGATTGTTGAAGTCAACTTGTTCAATCTTTGATTCTTTTACCTTTTCAATGCTGATTTTTTGCATGGTCGAGTTCATAACTTTTTGAATTAAAGGATTAAAAATAATGATTTATCCTTACCTGTTCTTCTTTTTTCGTTGAAAAATGACCAGTTTTGTAGTACTCATTAAATTTTTATTGGAAATGCGTCTATTTAACATTTTACTTGCGGTATTTACGGTGGTATTTACCTGTAGAGGGCAAGAAGCGGAAAAGGTAACCTATGATGGTGTTACCTATAGTACTATTGGTGCAAACTTAGATTTAGGTAATGTACTAAGTGATGCCCAAATGGGCGATAGGTTTAATAAAATGCAGACTAATGATACGCTCCGCACAAAATTCAAGGCTAAAGTAACAGAGGTCTGCAAGGTAAAAGGCTGTTGGATGAAATTGCAGTTGAACAATGGGCAAGAGACAATGGTCCGTTTTAAGGATTATGGTTTTTTTATGCCAAGTGATATTGCCGGAAAAGATGTTGTTGTAAACGGTTATGCATATGTAGAGGCAATGAGTGTTGAAGACCAAAAACATTATGCAAAGGATGGGGGTGAATCTCAATCTAAAATTGATGAAATTAAGGAACCTAAGAAAACCTTTGGTTTTGAAGCGGATGGAGTTTTGATAGAAAACAACTAGTTTGGAGAGAAAGATAATTACTACGGGAGATGGGTCTAAGACCATTCAGATTTCTGAATGGGATGAGCAGTACCATTCTAAGCACGGTGCTGTGCAAGAAGCATATCACGTTTTTATTAAACATGGGCTTTCCCTCTTTTTTGGAAAGAAAGTAAATGTCCTTGAAATTGGTTTTGGTACTGGCCTCAATGCTTTAATCACCTATATCGAATCTAAAAAAAACAATACGGAAGTTAGATATACAGGTGTAGAAGCCTACCCGGTCTCGGTAGAAGAAATACAACAACTTGATTATATTTCTGAATTGAAAGCTGAGGAATTTCAAAAAGATTTAGAAAAAATGCATGTATCCCCATGGGAGAGTGATATTTTGATTTCTGAAAATTTTATTCTCAATAAAGAACAGAAATTGTTTGCTGATATAACCGATGAAAATATTTTTGACCTTGTTTATTTTGATGCGTTCGGTGCAAGAGTGCAACCCGAGTTGTGGACCGAAGAAATCTTCACTAAAATGTACCACGCTATGAAAAAGGATGGTGTTCTGGTTACATATGCAGCAAAAGGGAGTGTTAGGAGAGCCATGATCGCCGTTGGTTTTGAGGTAGAACGTTTACCTGGTCCTCCAGGAAAGAGAGAGATGTTAAGGGCTAGAAAGTAACTTTTGGTGCTAAGGAAAAGTTAATAAGAAGCGTCATAACGGTGTTTCTTAACATATAAGCGCTCATTAGTGTTAAATCGGAATTAAATGATAGTCAGGTGGTTTACAAATCCCATATCTTTGAAGTATGAGAATACTGATTACAGGGGCAACAGGTCTGGTAGGCAGTGCAATTGTAGAGCAATGTCACAAGAAGAATATTGCTGTAAACTATCTTACCACCAGTAAAAGTAAAATTACTTCAGAGCCCAACTTTCAAGGTTATTATTGGAATCCGGACAAAGCCGAAATCGATTTGGATTGTTTTGACGGGGTTTCCGCGATTATTAATTTAGCGGGAGCTACCATTTCCAAAAGATGGACCTCTAGTTATAGAAAGGTAATAATTTCTAGTAGGGTTAATTCCTTACGTACCTTACATGATGCACTTTCAAAAGTAGACACTAGTAAAATCACCTCTTTTGTTTCTGCTTCTGCAACTGGTAGATATCCTAATTCTTTGAGCAAGTTCTATACGGAAAGTGAAACTGCTGTAGATGATAGTTTTTTGGGAGAAGTGGTAGAGGTTTGGGAAAAGGAAACGGATAAATTTAAAAGTTTTGATTTTAAGGTAGCCAAAGTTAGAATAGGTTTGGTAATGTCCTGCAAGGGAGGTGCGCTTCCAGAGATGGCAAAACCGGTTAAGAATTATGTAGGTGCTGCATTCGGTAGCGGCCAACAGTGGCAGTCTTGGGTGCATATTGCAGATTTAGCACGTATTTTTATGTTTGTCGTAGCATACGGTCTAGAAGGAGTATATAATGGTGTAGGTCCAAATCCTGTTACAAATAACAAACTTGTTAAGGAGATAGCCAAAGTTCTGGAAAGACCTTTGGTACTGCCCAATATACCCAAGTTTGCAATGCAAATGATTTTAGGTAAAATGTCCTATCTATTATTCGCTAGCCAGCGAGTAAGTTGTAAGAAAATTGAAGAAGAAGGTTTTAATTTTATCTTTCCTAATGTCTGTGTAGCTCTAGAATCTCTGTATAAGGGTTCTGAATGTTCTGACACGCCTGGTATAGGTACGCTTTCTAAAGAGTACATTTCATAGATTGATTTTAAAAAAAAGGAAACATGTGGAACACCTGCAATTTGCAGGTGTTTTTTTATGCAGTACATTTTATAAGTTGGCAGATTACCGTTGGACAAGTATAAAGAGACAGAATGTACTTTCTTTTTTAATGACATTTTGACATTTTTAAAGAAATGGCAGTACTTTTGCCAACCTAATCACGAGAATTCAAATTGTATCACAAATGAGCGATAAACAAAATACAGAAGACATTGACGAAGTATTGGACAAGGACCAAGCTGAAGCAACGTCTGAGGGCAATATAGAGCAAGAAGAACTAAGTGTAGAAGAACAGCTAAGGGAAGACCTTGCGAAGGAAAAAGATAAATTTCTTCGGTTGTTTGCTGAGTTTGAGAACTTTAAAAGAAGAACTTCAAAAGAACGGGTAGAGTTATTCAAAACTGCCGGACAGGAAATCATGGTTTCCATGTTACCGGTTTTGGATGATTTTGAGCGTGCTTTAAAAGAGATGGCCAAGTCTGAGGACAAAGAAATGTTCAAAGGGGTAGAGCTAATTAGAGTTAAGTTCCGCGAAACCTTGAAATCAAAAGGATTAGAAGAGGTGCATGCAGAGCCAGGAGATGCTTTTGATGCTGATTTGCACGAGGCTATTACGCAAATACCGGC
>Ga0114952_1000746_pt1 | contig 31499 bp, 28 predicted proteins | sample SidtaG_2_FD_87303 | JGI IMG/M metagenome (GOLD analysis project Ga0114952, IMG submission 87303) | Marine algal microbial communities from Sidmouth, United Kingdom - Sidmouth_Asex2 metaG | ecosystem: Host-associated > Algae > Red algae > Unclassified | place: Sidmouth, United Kingdom | collected...
TATTTTTAGTGCTAATCGAAGAAGAAAATCGAAGCTTTAGCGGGCTAAAGTGAGATTTTTTGATGAGGAGTAGCGCAAAAAGAATTAGGTTTTGGCTATAAATTATTTTGAATGGTTACTTAACATCTTAAAATTTTGCTTACTTCCCATATCCACCACCACCTCTGCTCCAAGTTTTATTATAGGTATTCGTTCGATAATGATTGCTGTAAGTCCCATATCTGCGGCGACCTCCAGAAGTAACAATTCCATAATAGATAAATCCTCTGCCATAATAGCTTCGGGCTTCTTTGTGGTCTTTTTTATAAATTTTCCCTGCAGGAAGTTGTAAGATAGTTCGTATATAAGTGTATTCTGGTTTAAAGTACCAAAACTCTGCTCCTAGCGTTGTCTCTTGGGGAATTCCCCAGTTGCCATATTTGAGATTACCAATATAATTGGTATATCCTGGAGGTCCAATGGTACGTGCTATTTTCCCTGTGCTATCTTTGGCGGCCATTTCCATTCCTAAATTATTCTCATTTTGCTGAAAATAACTAGAAGGTACATTATACCATTTTGTATCTATACCAACCACTTTTCCATCTTTCTCTTTGACAATACGATAACGGTGTTTATACACTTTCGAAAAAACACCTTCTTGATTCATATCAAATAAAAGAATGGTAAACATCGGTTCCATAGATTCTGTCCCAATAAGCTCTTGAACAGGGTCTTTTGTTATATCAACGCTGTTGCAGCCAAAGGGCAAAATATTTAAAAATACGGTAACCAAGAAAAATAGAAATAACATGGCACAACCATTTCTCATTCCTCGTTGCCGTGACCTTCAAGTACTAGCTAAAATATTAGAGATTTCATGCTCTTTGAGGTACTCTCCTACATAACATTCAATAGAATTGTCCTCCCACTTAGAAACATAAACAAACTTTGTATTGGCAGCATTAACATATTCCCAACTAGAAAAACTTGCCCAATCTTGTGTCGCATCGTCTGCAAACTGACCTTTGGCAGATTCTTTTAAGTTGTAGGTATCTCCATCCCAAGTCAAACGGGTCAAAGGTTGCCCCATAGCTACACTAGAGCGCAAGCCACTGTCAACATTATTGATATTAGCTTCTTTACTTAATCCCAACAACAAACTGTTACTGTCTGACACATTCAAGAATCGAGTTTCAGAGCTAGATCTGATTTTATATTCTTTGGAAGAATAACCTTTGTAGCGATAGGTATAAGCCGCTAAAACCTCCCAACTTTCGAGGTTATAATCTAAAAGATAGCCTTTATCTAAATCGTGTACATTATAGTCTACTTTTATAGGCTCCTCTTCTTCTTTTTTTGTTTTAAACAAATTAAAAAACCAGTCAAACATAGTTTTGAAGGATTTATAAGAGATGATGTAAATTTCGTCTTGTCTATTATGGGCTTACAACCTTTTTTTACGAACTCAAGTTCGTAAAACTTAAATAACTAATACAAGAAAGCCCCAATTCTTGTAAAATACAATATTACAATCGTTTTAGTAAAATTTTTGCTCTTAGATTCTAAAAAATCTAACGTTCTCGCATTAATACAATATCTAAAACAAGATCCACTTCATTATCAATAGCCAAGGCACCAGATTCCAATACCTGTCCATAGGCAATTCCATAATCTTGACGATTAATTTGTCCCTTAAAAGAACAGCCGACTTTGACGTGTCCCCAAGGGTCGTTTACAGGTTCAGATGTAAAATAGCCTATCAATTCAATCGGCTTAGTTACTCCTCGAAGTGTCAGATTACCTGTAATCTTCAATCTTTCCTTATTTGATTGTTCATCTGCGCCTATTTTTTCTACTTTTTCACTTTCAAAAGTGATCGTTGGATATTCGTTCATATCAAAGAAATCAGGCGTTTGCAAGTGTTCTTCCCTTTCTTTAGAGCCTGTACTAATCGATGTAGCAGGAATCCTTACCTTGATTTCCAAATCACTAAAATCTTTTTTTGTTGCGGTAACCGTTCCTTCTACTTTTTCAAACTTTCCATGAAAAGGAATGATGTTCATATACAGAAGTTCAAAGCCCACATAACTGTGCATCATATCAATCTGCCAGTCTACTTGCGCTTTTGTATTAAAAAACAATAAGCTAATAAAGCATAATGTAACTATTGATTTCATAGTCTTAATTTTTTGGGATTGTTAATTGATTCTATTTAAAGATACAAAATAGATTATTCCTCCAAGAAGTATTTTGGATGCTATATTTTTTAGAAATGCATTTTTATGCCTTATATGTTTAAAAAGCCATTAGATTATTCTATTTTGAACTACAGTTATTTTTTTGTTATCACAAAAAATCAACACACTTATGAAACGCATTCAACTATTTGAATTTGAGGATTTCCAATGGTTCTCTAATTTTCTAAAAATGTGCATGATTCATTATATTCTTACGATGCACCGATTACTAGGCACTCCAGAAGATTGGGATGAAATTTTAGCTGACTTGTAATCCAATGATTACACTTGGGAAAAAGGTCTTATCAAAGGAAAAGCAGGCAATAAAATGTATTTAATTAGACAAGCTGTATAAATGAATCGACTCAAAAAAATTGCTCTAAATACTATAAAATTACTTGCAACTATATATTTCATTGTTTGTGTAGGTTTGTTTTTTTTTCAAGAAAAATTAATTTTCTTTCCACGTCAATTACCAGAAGATTTTAGATTTTCCTTTGAAGCTCCCTTTCAAGAAATTCGCATACCTGTAGAGGACTCCGATAGTCTAAGTGGTTTGTGGTTTCAGCAAGCAGCGTCCAAGGGACTTGTCTTTTATTTGCATGGCAATGCTGGTGCCTTGGATGGTTGGGGACAGATTGCTCCTACCTATTTAAAATTGGGTTATGATATTTTTCTATTAGACTATCGTGGTTTTGGCAAGAGCACAGGAAATATCAGCAGTGAAACTCAATTTTATGAAGACGTTCAAAAAGCCTATAACTGGGCAAAAACTAAATATCCAGAACAAAAAATTACCATCATTGGTTATTCTATTGGTACTGGCTCTGCTGCTTATTTAGCTGCCAACAACCAACCCAAACAACTTATTCTAAAAGCACCTTACTACAGCTTGGTAGACATGATGCAAGAGCATTATGCTATTATTCCTACCTTCTTATTAAAGTATCGTTTTGAGACTTATGCTTATTTGCCACAAATAGAGGCTCCCATTACTATTTTTCATGGTGATAAAGATGGGCTTATTCCTTTAAATGCTTCCATACGGCTCAAAGAATTTTTAAAGCCCAATGACCAAGTTTTTGTCTTGCCTAAAGCTGGGCATAATGGTTTAAATAGTAATTCTGATTATTTAAAGGCTTTGGTAACATTACTTTAATTGTAGAACTAAAAGAAAGCTTACTGGGTTGATCATAATATATACTTTTACATAACTCATCAACTCATGAAATCTACTCTTCTATTCATTTCCGCATTAGGCTTATTTTTATTTGGCAGTATATTCTTAATCACCTATAGTACTCCTCGAACCATCAATATTGCCGCTCAAGACTTTGTAAAAAATAAAGTGGAAGAAGAGGTTATGGATATTTTGGAACACGACAAATTAGAATCAAGCGTAAATTTTGTTAAATCTGTAAGCAAGCGTTTAGGAATCAAGTGGAATCAAGATTCTATCCGAAGAAGGGTTGAAGAAGGTATTCCTGATTTAGTAGAAACAGTCATTGCCTATCAACAATCTACAAAACAAAAAAAAGGCTTAATGTCCAAAATGGCATTATCGACCTCTAGTTATGCTACTAAATTAAAAATTGGCAATAAAGAACTCAAAACTATCATTCAAGAAAAATACCAATCTGTCACCCAAAGTTTACAGACTGATATTCGCATTTTTTCAGGTTGTAATTTTATCTTATTCTTCCTCTTATTTATACTCTCCTTTTCTTCCAAAAAACTACTAAAAGCCTTGTTTTTTCCTGCCATGCTGCTTTTACTGGCAACAATTATTAGTACTTTAATTTATATTTTTGGACAAAACTGGATTTACGTTTTGTTGTATAATAATTATATGGGCTTTGCTTATTTAATCTACCTGGCCATCATCTTTTTTTTCTTGTGCGACATTGCATTTCTTGAGGCAACTTTTACCCAAATGGTACTAGAGCTTATAGTAAGAGTTTTAGAATTATTAAGTGCAATTGTATCTGTTTAAACAAAAAAATACTGTCCGATAAAATAAATTTATCAGACAGTATTTTTAAAATCGTAATCTACAAATCTTGACTATTTCTTTTTCAAAAACTCTGTTTTCAAGACAATTGTCTTCTTACCGATGCGACACTCCACAGCATTGTCATCTCCAGTCAAACGAATACTTTTGATCACTGTTCCACGTTTCAAATTCAAGGAAGCACCTTTTACTTTTAGATCTTTGATAGGCATTACAGCATCTCCATCTCTCAAAACATTGCCATTGCTATCTTTAACACCTGATTCTTCTTTGACAACCTCTGCTTCCTTCTTTCCTTGATTTTTATAATCGTAGTCGTAATTATAGTCATAATCGTAGTCAAATTCTTCTTCGTTCTTATTATCTTTTCCCATTCTTTTAAGCGTTTGGCAACATCTCTTTATTCTAAAAAAAAGAGCTTGTTGGGATTTTATTCTTTGAGGTAAAAATGGCAATTAATAAATCCCCAACAAGCTCTAAACTTCTTCAGGAAAGAGATGATTGGTTAAATTTATAGACTATAATGTCCTTGTTTAAAGGCAAAGATACCTCTATTCTAGCAAAAAATTATCTTTCTATAAACTTTATTTGGCAATTGTTTGCTCATAACGATTCTCCAAAAGTTCTACCAAAGGGCGTCTTTTTATTTTACTTTCCACCCAAGCAACAAAATCAAAATGCTCCAATAACTCTAACTCCTCCTTAGGAGCTACAGCAACATATTCTTGCAATTTAATTAAATATTTTTGAAAAATACTAGGCAGTTCTTTTTTAGAAGCGACCTTAACACTTGCTTTTAAAAGATTCAAAACAATTCGCTCTACTCCATATAAATCCTTCTTGCTCAATAAGTTTCGATAGACAGATCGCAAAGTATAAGGCAACAATAATGTTTCCTCTTGCTCGAACAAGCAAATTAACTTTAATAATGCCATTGCATTTCTATAAATTGGAATACGTTGAATCGTTTCCAATTGCTCAATTACTACCAATGCCTTTTGATAAGCTTCATCCACAACATAAATATGGGCGGCATAATGCAGCAATAAATGTGCTTGCACATACATATTGGTAACATGCTTGTTTTTAGACACAAATATTTCTGCTGCTGCTGCATGTTCAAGTCCTTTTGCATAATCTACTCTCCGAATACTCATCTTTAACAAAGCATTGTACTTAATACTAGTTAACAAAACGCTAATCGAAGAAGCCTTATTTTCTTTAATATAAACATCTATCTTTTTGATAACCAATGGTATTTCTCCCCAATGTTCTGTCTCGATCGCATCCACTAAAAATGTATTGATAGTAGTAATATAAGAAAAGGGAGTTTGCTTCTCTAGCAAAGGATATTTCTCGTGTAGCTCCATACATTGCTTTGCTTCATAAAATCCCTTTAAATAGGCTCCTTGTTGACCATAGAGCAAACACTTCGTAGACAAAAAAGACCATTTTGCCATAGGACTTTTAGCCATTTCCAAAGAACAAAACCTTTCCTTACTCAAAACATCCTCATTATCCTCTTTCATCCGCAAGTACCGACCTTTTTGCATTTTGTTACTCATCATATCCACTCGCAGTTTATTATACTCCAAGAGGTTACTAGCGACATCTATTGCCCAGGCATTATTTTCCTCAAAATCTACTAGCTCATTTTCAATAGCATAATGATGTGCAATATGCCCCATTCTCATTTCCCAATCTGCAATAAAGGGTAACAGAACAGGATAACTACCTTCAAAAACTAGATACTTAGTTTTCATCAACAATTTGTAAGCTTCTTCATAGATACCTTTCTTATAAAGAATAAAAACCTGTTGCAGGTTATTTAAAATTTCAAATTCGCCATCTTGTTGATAATAGTTTTGTAGTACTCGAAGGATGTAGTTGTACAAGTAATTTTTGACTCGACTCCATTGCCTAACAATAGAAGTTTTTTTTAATTTTTTCTTTAATTTTTCTTCATCAGGATACTCTTGTTTAACAATAGCATTCAAGAGTTTAGCATGGTTACTTTGAGTTTCTCCTGAATTATTAATGAATTGTTTTAAGTAGCGTTTTTCGCTGGTTGTTAGGGAATGAACTAATTCTAATAAACTGCTTTTGGGTGTAATTGCCATAGTGTATTAATTATTTAAAAATCAATTATTTACAGCGGGGAATATTTCATTAGGGGTGTAAAAAAATTATACTTTTTGGTTATATATCATAAAAGAAATCAATTATTTTTATAAATGAAAGATGGGTTTTTAGTAGAAATTAAGGATTATGTATTCCCCTTAGTATAATAACGCAATAAATTTAACTTCTGTCTATAAACTATCGTCTAATTTGTTTTTTTTTCATTAAAATCTAATTTAATATGAAGACTAATTTTTTTATGACGCTTATTTGTATTTGCTTTCTAGCTGTAAGTAGCGATGCACAAACAACTGTTTTTAAATTCAGAATCTGGAAAAATTCAGTTTCTGGAGCAAACTATCTAGGAGAACATAGTGCCACTATTAGTGGCTCAGGTTCTAGTGCTTATCCTCGTACTACACCATTGGCAGGTATTACGAGTTCACTTAATCCTGGAGATGTACTTATCATTAAAAACCTTTCTTCTCATGGTGGAAGTCAATTAAATTTTGATGGGGTAACCAGAAAGGCAACAATAGGCTTCACTGGCAGATCAGGTTGTTCAACTAGTCCAATCGGAGGTATACCAAATCCTAATCCATTAAAACATATCGCAGCTGTTTGTTCAACTCTAACATGTACTACTGCTCCTCAACATTTTAGTTCTTGGAATTGGAATACTACGATTGCGGTTACACTACCAGATCATGCTTCTCCAGATACTTACTTGATGATCTCTTGTGGAGTTATGGGTACACCAATTACCAATTGTAGTTGTGGAGGACATGCTTCTTTCACAAAAATCAACCTTGCTTCCAGCACCACTGATCCTATACTTGTTTCATACCTTGCACGTGATGAAGTTGCTGTTCAGCCAAATACGGGTGGTAACAACACAGGTAGTATATTGAACGTTTTTAATAAATCTACAGGGCGACCTGTACAAACCGCTCCTTATCGTAATGGGATTAAATTCACTTATGCTCATGATGTTGAATATGAAGTGGTATTAAGAAGTGGAGGATTTATTCATCGTCAAATAATTAAAGTACCTAAAGGCTGTAGTTCTAACAATCGTAACAATGTTTCGAACAATAATACTACTCTAAATTTTGAACCAACAATCCTTAGCACTTTCCCTAATCCAACAACAGGAATAGTTAACATTCAACTAAAAAATCCTGAAACGACAGCAACTAATATTCAAGTATTAAATGCTTTAGGACAAATCATTTTAGAAAAACAAGTTCAAAACGATAGTAACATTGAAGTGGACTTGAGCAAAGAGATAAGTGGTATCTATATCCTCAACATTGTGAATGGAGATACTCAATTTACAGAAAAAGTAATCAAAGAGTAAGACTTTATTCATTAACAGAACAAACCTTTGATATTTGCCTCAAGTAGCTTTCGCTACTTGGGGCTTTTTTGTACTAAAAGAATTAGCGTTTATAAGACTAATTAGGTCAGTCATAACTTTCTAACTAGCGTTTATAAGATGAGTATTTTTATAAAAAAAAATTGCTATAAATTTGTACCTATAGTTACATCAAGTAATTTAAAATCACTTGTTTTTAAATATATTTTTTTCATTAAAACCTAATTTATATATGAAGACTAATTTTTTTATGACGCTTATTTGCAGCTACTTTTTAGCTGTTGGTAGTTTATTTGCACAAACAAATGTTACGTTTAAGTTTAAAGTTTGGAAAAATTCAGTTTCTGCAGCAAACTACCTAGGGGAACATACAGCCTCTACGAATGGCACCAACTTTTATGCTCGTACCCCCACAGACATCACTAGTTTACTTGAGCCTGGAGATGAACTTGTCATTCAGAACCTTTGTTCTTTGAATGGAAGCCAATTATCTTTTAATGGGACAACCAAAAAGGCAACAATAGGCTTCACTAGCAAAACGGGCTGTTCGAGAGTAGGTCCTCCAGCAGATCCCAATCCATTGAAGCACATCGCAGATGTTTGTCAAGGGGTATCGGGTTGTACTACTGCTCCTCAAAGTTTCAATTCTTGGAATTGGGGTTCGTATATTACGATTACACTACCTTCTCATTCTTCTACAAATACGTTCTTGATGTTTTCTTATGGAATTATGGGAACGCCAATTAACAGTTGTGGCTGTGGAGGTCGTTATTCTTTCACAAAAATTAACCTTGCTCCAGGTGCAAGTACGGGGAATGATCCTGTGCTCTTTTCGTATTTAACGCATAATGAAGTTTATGTTCAACCTAATCCTACTGTTACAGCACAATCAGCTAGGTTAATGGTTTTCAATAGATCTACAGGAGGACGTGTACAAACTGTTCCTTATCGTTCTGGAATTAAATTCAGATATATTGTAGGTCTTGAATATGATATTATAGTACAAGATCCAAGTTTTACTCATCGTGAAATATTTAAGATACCTCAAGTTTGTAAAGATGGTAATAAACGTAACAATGTTTCGAACACTACTACTACTTTAAATTTTGAATCAACTACTGTCAGCACTTTTCCTAATCCAACAACGGGAATAGTGAGCATTCAACTTAAAGATGCGGAAACAACAGAAACTAACATTCAAGTATTAAATGCGTTGGGTCAAGTTGTTTTAGAAAAACAAGTTCAAAACGACACAAATATTGAAGTGGATTTGAGCAAAGAAATAAGTGGTATTTACATCCTTAATATTGTGAATGGGAATGCTAAATTTACAGAAAAAGTAATCAAAGAGTAAAACCTTATTCATTAACAGAATAAACCTTTGATATTTGCCCCAAGTAGCTTTCGCTACTTGGGGCTTTTTTGTACTTTTACTTATCAGTCCAGCTCATTCTAATGAAATAACAATAAATATACATGAAAAAACTAGCATTCTTTGATTCAGGTCTAGGTGGTCTGACCGTATTGCATGAAGCCTTAAAGCAAATGCCACACGAACAATACATCTACTTTGCTGATTCTGATAATGCTCCTTATGGCACTCAATCCACTACCGCTATCAAAGCCTTAGTTTTTGATGCTGTTGAGTTTTTAATTCAACAAGATATTAAAGCATTAATCTTGGCTTGTAATACCGCAACAAGTGTTGTTATCAAGGATTTACGACAACAATACTCCATTCCAATTATAGGTATGGAACCTGCGATAAAACCAGCACTAGAGTTATCAAATAACAAAAAAACGCTCATCTGTGCTACAGAAAAAACTTTATCGGAAAATAAACTCCAATTGTTAATTGAAAACCTCAATGCGACGAACAAGGTCAAACGACTCTCTTTACAACAGTTGGTTTTTTTTGCTGAAAACTTTGAATTTGAAGGGCCGCAGGTTCGCAATTATTTAAAGCATTCTTTTTCCAAGATTAATTGGTCTGAATTTGACTCTATCGTACTAGGTTGTACCCACTTCATTTATTTTAAGAAAATTATTCAAGAACTTATTCCATCCTACATTCATATATTAGATGGTAATAAAGGTACCGTCAAACACTTAAAAGACACTATTTCATTAAACGTTAGTGGCAATACGTTTCCAATTGAATTCTTTAGTTCAAAAAAAGCAATGCCTTCAGATTATTTTTCACCTTGTTTTACTTTACTCAATCAACAAAGTTTATGAAAAACTTCTTACTAATTTTTCTTTGCAGTATTTTTTACGGTAGCTTATTCGCTCAATTACCACTTGAATTATTAACAACACCTGAAAAAACAGCTTTTGATAAAACCTCTACTTCTGAAGATGTTCTTGCTTTTGTGGATGCAGTAAAAAAGAAAAGTGATTGGGTTCATACCGAAACCTTATTGGTTAGCGACAGTGGATTATCGGTACCAATGGTCATTATGGCAAATCCTAAAGTTACGAGTCCAGCTGAAGCAAAAAAATCAGGTAAACCCATTGTTTACTTTCAAGGTAATATTCACGGTGGAGAAGTGGAAGGAAAGGAAGCTTTGATGATCTTGATGCGTGAAATACTATTTGGGAACAAAGCCTATTTACTTAATAGTCAGATTGTTATTTTTGTCCCCAATTATAATCCAGATGGTAACAACAAACTATCAGCAACACATCGAAAATCACAAGAACATTGTCCTCATTTGGCAGGAAGTCGCCGTAGTGGTGGTGATTGGGATTTAAATCGAGATGGAATTAAAATGGATGCTGTAGAAACAAGAGGTTTAATGAAAAATTTAATTCTTAAATGGGATCCAGATGTTTTTGTAGATATGCATACAACCAATGGTGTTTGGCATGCTAATGAGTTAACTTATGCACATAGTTATCATTCTGCTGGCCACCCTGCTACTTCTGCTTACACTAGAGATGTCATGTTACCTCAAATTAAAAAAAATGCCTTACACAAATATGATTTACACTTTGATATTTACGGTGGTTATTCATTGGCAGAAGGTTGGCCTCCAAAAAAATTCTACACCTACAATCATCACCCTCGTTATTTAGTCAACCAATTTGGATTACGCAATAAAATGGCGATTCTTAGTGAAACATTTGCCCACGATAAGTTTTACCATCGTATCAATTCTGCTCATAAGTTTGCGCTAGAAATTTTAGAATATACCAACATGCACGGTAAACAAATTAAGGCAATTAATAAAAAAAGTGAAACCGAGACCATCCAAAAAATCAAACAATATGCAGGTACTTACAAGAATGGCGTTCGTTTCAAAATGGTACCTACTCCACAAGCTTTTCAACTAAGAACTTATGAATATATTCCTTATTTGGATACGCTCAACAAAACAAAATATGCCCGTACAGCCAATGTAGTTGATGTGCCTAATGTGACCAATTATAGTGCCTTCGAAGCAAGAGTAGAAGCTACTGTTCCAAGAGGTTATATTATTCCTGTAGAACTCAGCTCTATTGTACAACATTTAAGAGCACATGGCGTTATTGTAGAAGAATTAAGCCAAAAAACAAGCTTTTCTGGTGAGAAATTTATAGTGCGTAAATTAGAAGTCAGCAAAAGACCTTTTGAACGACACAACATGGTTAATTTGACTGGAACTTTTGAAGCTGCTACGACCTCTTATCCTAAAGGTGCTTTTAAAATAGACTTGGCACAACCACTAGCTAATCTTATTTTCTACTTGTTAGAGCCTCAATCTGATGATGGTTTGGTTACTTGGAATTTCTTTGACAAAGCGTTATATAAACTTGGTGTGAACGACAAGCCCGTTGATTTTCCTGTTTTCAAATATTGGTAATGTTGATTTGGAGTTTTGAGAATGATTATTCTATACGATTTACTTTTGTTCATAGGTACCAGTCATTCGTTTAGATTTAACAAAAAACCATTGATATACATTTTTTATTCTTCTTTTTACTAAATTTACTACAGGTATCTGTCTTACACTATTAAATCATAAGCCCCTAAAAATGAAGCATTATAAAATTTGCATCATTATTATTTGTTTTCTATACTGCTCTATTGGTGCAGCACAACCCTTGTCAAAAAAATTAGATTTACTTTTTGATAAAGGAAAATTATTATATGAAGAACAAAAATATGCGGAGGCAACAGTAATCTTTAATGTACTAATTGAAGATGGAAGTGCACAACAAAACCCACACCTATTAACAAAAATATTTTATAAATTAGGTGTTTTTTATGATAACAAGAAAAATCATAACAAATCTTTAGATTGTTTATTTAGAGGGGCTAATGTCTTTAAAAATAAACTCACCAAGACAAGGTCTAATATTATTGTTCCTAATGTTGACTCTAACGAAAAAGTCCTTCAACCTTACTCTAATCAAGAAGCAGAGATTATTAGTAATTTATACAATAGGATTGGTGGCGTTTATTACAACCAAGAAGATTATAATAAGGCAGAAAAGTACTGGAAAATTGCTTATTCCATTGCAAAAAACAATCAACAAATTAAGCCACTTTCTAATATTCTAAATAATCTAGGAGAAATAAAGCGTCTCAATGGCGATTTGCAGGCAGCCCTTCCATTGTACAAAGAAGCCTTGTCTATCAAAACATCTATTCAAGATTCTTTGGGTATGAATACCAACCTATCTAATATCGGTTCTATTTACATCAATCTAGGTAAGTTAGACTCTGCCAAACTCTTTTATGATCACAGTTATCAAATGGCTCAAATTGAAAAAAACCCTCAGATGATTATGACTAGTTGTTCTGATTATGCTAATTATTACAAAGCAGTTAACAAAGTACATTTGGCAGCACAATGGAGCAAAAAAAACTTAGCAATAGCCGAAGATTATGAAGATTTGAATATTTTATTGGTTACTTACAAACAGCTAGCGGAAATATACGAGCATCAAAACATCTTAGATTCTTGTTTATTTTTTCAGAAAAAATGGATTGACCTTAGTAAAATTACCAACCGTCAAAAAAACAAAAAACTGGCCTTAGAAATTGAAGCAGAGTTTTTGATTAGTGAGAAAGAAAATGAGTTGGCACACCTTAAGGAAAAAAATAAAATTGAACAACATAACAATCAATTAAAAGACTATTTTCAATGGGCTTCTATCCTTGGGCTGTTTTGTGTTTTAACCTTTACCCTAACTATTCTTAGGTTGCGAAATCAAAAAAACAAAAAACTTGCTGATAGTCTGGTACAAATCAATCAACAAAACAAAGAAAAAGACTTATTACTCAAAGAAATTCACCATCGAGTAAAGAACAACCTTCAAGTTATCACAAGTTTATTGAGTTTGCAGAGTTATAATATTGCTGATTCTACCACAAAAGAGCTGTTTAGTCAGAGTCAACATAGAATCAATTCTATGGCAATGATTCATGAAATGCTCTATCAATCTAATGATTTTTCAAAGATTAATTATAAGAGTTATTTAGAGCAACTTCTAGGTAAATTAATCTCTTCTTTTAAAGGAAGTAACCATAATATACAAGTAGACCTTGATGTTCCTAAGTTTTTTCTTAACATTGACACAGCTGTTCCTTTGGGTTTATTGATTAACGAAATCATTACCAATGCCTTGAAATATGGTCTACCCGATGACCAAGCAGGAATTTTATCTGTAAAAATGAAGAGCTTAGATTCTCCTAATTTTTTATTAGAAATTGGAGACAATGGCTTAGGCTATTCTGGCGACTTTAAATCTCAAAAACACAATTCTTTAGGTTTGCGTTTGATTCAACAATTGACCATTCAGTTGAATGGTACTATAGAAAAAGATCTTAACAAAGCAGGAACGCATTATGTGCTTCAGTTCCAAGAAATAGAAGCCATTTCCTAATTTTTATAAAAGCTGGTCTTATGCCTTTCAAAATACTTTATTTAAGCCTTTTTTTGTCTTAACCTCTCCCTTCTTATTGGACAAGAAAATAGAATTAGATGTAACTGGCATGGTCCTCAATGGAAAGATGTAGGTTCAACTTTTTATAGTTTGACCACAGATACAACAATTATTGCTGGACGGAACAAACTCTATTTACAAACTAATACGGAATCAAACAAATCTCTTATTCGACGGAAATAGCTTCAATAGTGTGTTTATTAAAGGTTTTGACATTATTGAACCTAATTTATGGTATCTCATTACGCTACTCCTACTACAATGAACTATATGTCATACAATTGTGGCAAGATGGACAACTTTTGGCCAACAAAAAACTAGTAATTACTAGATAAATTAACCTTCCACTCTAATCAGAGCTTGAAAATAGAAGGTTTTGTCCAAAATGTGGAACTTAAATATTATATTTAGTTGATACACAAAACTTTTCGTCTTCATCAACCTCTTTCTTATGACTTATTTAGAACTTGCTTATAAGGTACTAGAAGAAACACAACGCTTGTTGTGGGTGGATGATATATGGCATATTGCTGAAGAAAAAGGCTACACCAAAACCTTAGAAAAAACCTACCCCAAAGAAGAAGATAATGTCAATGCTTTAGATAATATTTTATATGCAGAAGTAGGCAAACATACACTGCGACTCTTAGAAAAAAAAGGACTCTACTATTTGGTAGGTTTTGAAAACTTAAGCACGCAAATAGAAACGGCATTGTATGGTGTTAGCATGAATACCTATAAAGAGGTTTTGAAACGCAAAAAAGTGAAACGTTTTAGTCCTTCTACTAGAGGCTTTAGTGGAATGATTTTTTTCTTTTTATTGGCAATTGGCTTTCCGATTAGTTTATACTTAACCACTAGTTTTCAAGGTGGTTTCTATTTAACTCCTATGCTAATAATAGGGACTAGTGTTTTGCTATTTTGTTTTGCAGGTGCTGTTTTGCTCTATTTACAGTTGACAAATTGCGATGTACACATCCACTCTGATAAAATTGCCATTTATAGAACCTTCTATCCTAAAAATAAAATTGCATCTATTTTGATAAAAGATTTGACTCGGATTGAAGCTTGTGGCTTGGGAACCGAAAGTCAAATTAATAGTGACTTTAAAAGCTTAACATTTACCTATCAGAATAGTAGCTCAACACCTACAGGCACAAAACAAGAAAGTATTACTAAAAAAATTCGATGTCATGGTTATATAAATCCGAGCACGTCTTATGATCCTTTTTCTATACTCATTCGAAATTTCGAAAGTTTTGTTACCTTGAGAGCATTCTTAAAAGAAATTTGTACCATTCATGAGATTCCTTATCAAGAAAAATAAGTGCTAATTGATGCTTTATTTCCTATTTAAAATTGGCATTATTATTATTATTACAATACTAGAATCTACACTTGTTTGTGTAATTTAGTTCTTCATTCGTATTTGTTACTCTACACGATGCTTTTTAAAGTTTGACAGAAACGTAGTTCAGCAAAGCTAATGGGCTTTTTTTAATTAAACATTAGACGCTAGATCGCTTCGCTTTTAGATACTAGACTCCAACTAAACTGCAATTGGAGTCTAATATCTAGTATCTAAAAGCGAAGCGATCTAAAAATAGTCGAAAGCTAGCCCCAATTTTAATTTTTACAAAAATCGTCGTGTAGAATACCCATTTGTAATACATCATAAAAAATTATCCCCAATTTTAAATTACACCACAAATTTTAATCAATGAAAGTAAGTCTTTTATTTTTTGTTAGTCTCCTTAGTCTTCAAATGTTAGTTGCTCAAAATATTACAGGACGATGGGAAGGTTATTTAGATCATAGTGAAGGAGCATCAGCAAAAGATGGTTATAAAGAATATTGGGAACGAGGTGTTTGGAAAAAAGGTACTCAAACACACAATGTAGAATTATCTCTTCAATACAATAAGAAAAAGAACAGCTATACGGGAGAATATTATACAGAAGAAGCGACAAAAAAAACACACTATGCTCGTTTTGCTCTTCGTGTTGCGGTTGACAATAAGGGAAATATTCATTACAAAACCACTTCTAAAATATTTGAAACTAAAAACCAGTTGAATCAAGGTTTCTGTTTTAGTGAAGCCAATTTGACTTGGACAGAAGATAAGAAATACGAATACTTACAAGGCGTTTGGATAGGCTGGGATGACAAAAAAAATTCCTGTGCCTCTGCACACATTTGGATTCGCCGTAAGAAAAGATTCAAAGATACTCCAGAACCCATCCTTGCTATGGTAGAGAAAGTGGATACTGTTGTAGAAATGAATATTGTTGCTCCTACCACACCAAAAGATATTTTGGTAAAGGAACCTTTCGTTTCAAAACCTACTTATACTAACAGAAAACAAGTAACAAAAGAAACGATCCATGTTCCGAAGGACTCTATTTGGGTTTATATATCCGATTCTAATAGAGAAGATGGTGATATTGTTTCTTTAGAATTTAATGGACAATTGCTAATCAAGGAGTATACCCTAACTAGCAATAAAAAAGGGTTCCGAGTTCGATTGCAACCAGGTGTCAATATATTGACTCTTATTGCACATAACTTAGGGGAAATCCCTCCGAATACAGCTGCCGTAGAAGTAGAACGAGCAGATGGACGAAAATTAATTATCCTAGAATCTGATATGGATACCAGTGAAGCCATTCATATTATAAAAGAATAAACACAAATACATTTTAAGTAATGGTTCAATTATTTTCGTTCTTTGACAAATGGTGTATAAATTTAGTCTTTATCACACGGTTTACTTCGAGAGAGAGTTGTCAAAGAACTATTATTTTTTTACTGTTATTAACCCACAAAAATAAGATCAAATGACAACAATGGAAGTAATCGAAGAGTTAGATGCTCTAATCAAATTATTAGATGAAACAACTACTTCTACAGGACACGTTGGTATCGCCTTACAAGCAATGGCTGTTTCTAGAGAATATGCTGTCGCTAAAGATAGTGCCGCTGGCAATCAAATGTACAACGATCCTTTTTACAACTATTTTCAACAAGCGTCGGGCGATTTACATGCCCAATATCCTTTGAGAAAGATGGCTTTGCTAGAAGCCTTAAAAGCCTACAAACGTTATTTATCACCTAGAAGAGCTTCTAATGATTAAAGTACTTTTTGTTTGTAGTAAAAACAAATGGCGTAGCCGAACGGCTGAGACTATCTTTAAAAATAAAGATGGTCTCCATGTTCGCTCGGCTGGAACAGAGCATTCGGCTCAAATTCGCCTCACTCAAAAACTTGTTGAGTGGGCCGAAGTCATTTTTGTGATGGAAAATAAACACAAAACAAGGATTCAAAAATCCTTTCGAGCTGCCTTGCAGGACCAAGATTTAGTGGTTTTGGATATTCCTGATATCTACCCTTATATGGATGAGGAATTGATTCAAATTTTGGAAGATTCTGTAGATTATTATTTTGAGGAGGAGTAATAAAATAAAGAATTAAGCTATTACACGCTATTCAAAGAAATTGTTTAAACAAGAAACAAGTAGGCATTTCATTAAGTTAATACTCTAGTCTACTAAAGCAAGTAAAAAAACAGCGCATGAAAGCCCCCTCTGTATGTCCCTTATACTAGCCTGTTTCACATCTTTCTAACGCCTCAAAATTCTCCGTGTTCTCTATAAACCTCTTTTAATTCTGCCAGTCCCATTTGGTGATCCCACACCTTTTCGATAGCTAATTTTGGATATTTTTGGGCAACTATTTTCCGCCATTCTTTAGCTTTCTTAAGGATATCCTTATCCATTGAAGTTCCATATTCATAACAGAGATAGAATGCAATTTTCCAGCACATAATTCTAGATTCAATAGGAAAATCAAGAAAATATAGTACTAATTTTTTTTCAGCTTCAGGTTCTAGACCTAATAAAGCAACAAAAGAAGTCGATTCTAACTCGGTCTTCGCCTCACGGGTCAGTTTATGTGAGGCATTTATGAGATCATTGAAGTCAATTATTTTTCGATCATTTTTTGAAGCATAAAACTCCCTTTCTAAATCAACTAGTAATTTTGACCATGCTGAGAATTGAAGTTTTCTGAGGTGTAGTTGATCATTATTACAATTTATTTCTTCATAACTCCTTAAGAGTTGCAAACGAAGGACACCATCGTTTAAGGTATCTGATTCTAGTAATGCCTTAAAATCTGCTTCAATTTTAGGTCGTACATTTTTGCACCACAAGTCTTTTTCTATTGCAGAATAATTCTGAAAAAGTTTAGGGTATTTAGCTTCTAAAGACGAATTACCATTATAAAATGGCAACCCATTTTTTTGAGTCATTTCAAAGTATCTATAAAAAGCCTTGATATCTTCCTGTTGTAGAAAACTAGCTATATCACTATGAATCCTACCCTTCGTAGTTTGCCTATAAACATCCATTAAAACAGCAACTATTTTTTTATTGAGAGGTTTTTTATCTTTCGTAGAAGATTTGGAGAGACAAGATCTACAAAACGCAATTAATTCAACTGTAGAAGCCAAACTTTCTTCTGAAAGAACTGGTTTTGCCAAGTAAGCATTCAGAATTTCTTCTTGGGCACTTCCACAGATTGCTTTTGGAATGTCAGAAGATGGATTAATAGAAGAGGGGTCTTTCTCATATTTATTGGTAACACGCCATAACATCAGATCATTTTTAAAGAAAAACAGAACGATTATTATCATTGTAACAGTTGGCAAAAAGATTTTTAGTGCCTTTTTCATGGGGATAAAGTTTATATTTTGGCTTATTTTATTTTTCCACTCAAACGTCCTTCTTGTGAATATAACCTACATAAGAACCTAAAAAACTAACTGGCCTTAAACCTCTTTATTTTTCTTATTCCGATATTGTCGATATCCAATAATGCTTATTAATACAACAACAGCCCCTCCTATCAACCACCAGTACCATTGTTTTTTTACCTCTAGTTTGATTGCCGTACTATCTCCTACTTGTATAAATGCTGACCAAAGAGCAGGATGTACCGCCATGCCCTCAAACAAATCTAAATAACTCAGTTTTGCGTTTCGCAGAGCCTTTGATTTAGACATTCCTTTTGCCAAGTTCTCGTAAAATAGACGCATGATAATTGCTGTTGCTTGATCGTTTACTTGCCACAAACTAACCACCAAAGAAGGAACTCCAGCATACATGAAAGAGCGCGCTAAAGAAATGACACCTTCTCCTTGTTGAAATTTCCCATAACCTGTCTCACAAGCTGATAATACTACTAAATTAGCCTTTAGTGATAATTGAGCTATTTCATAAGCTTGTAAAAAATTATCTTCCACGGTCTGATAATCTTCTGAAAAGGCCAAAGAAGACAAGATAGGCGCCCACTCATTCGATACTCCGTGCATTGCCAAGTGTATGACACCATAATTAGGTGCCAATTTTTTAAAATTAGTTTCACTAGCAACTACTCCAGTCAAAAATTCTCCATAAAACATTTTAGACAAACCTTTTACCTCTTTTGTTGCTGCTGGCAAATCTTCTAAGGCACTCCGAATGGTGCAAATGTTCTCTGAACGCAAGCTAAATAAACTGTGCTGAGGTTTTGGATAACTAGCGGCAAATGCTAAAACTTGTTGGTTAGATAATGGCTGTAAAGGCGATGCTGCTTGTTTTAAATTCTCTTTCCAAAGGCTGGCAGAATAACTGTAACTAATATTATAATCCTTGACCAAATAATTCAAAATTTCATAGTTATTCCCTTTTTGTGTGGCTGGTTCTGTCAGAAAAACTTCAAAAGGGATATGCCCCAAAGCACCGTCTGTTACAATAATTAAATCCTCTACCTCCTTACCTTTTAGAGCTTCTTTTAGTAACTTTCGATACAACCATTCTGCCGATTTGGTATACAGAAGATAGGCTTCCTTGGGCGCTTTATCAATCAAATCATAATCACTCAGAGACAACCTCAAACTATTGATGTACTCATTTAATTTAGTCTTAGAATATGGAATGGTTACAATATCTATTTTATCTTTAGAAATAATAAAAAGATAAGTCGAATCCTCTAAAATAAAATATTCTAACAAAAGACTTTTAGGATCTAATAAGGCTTGTACTTCTTGAACACTAACGGTTGTATTGTTATACTTTAATTTATGGTATTGAGGATATTGTTTTTGGAGGCTTCTCACCAAACGATTTATTTTGAAATTCAATTGATTGCTCTCTACTGCCGTAGCTGTTTTTTCTGTTTTGTTTTTTGCCAACATTTTTTTCTTCAATAAACCTTCCTGTTGTCGTTGCAAATTCAACTCTAATAAAATTAAAGAGTCTGGTAAATTGCCCAAAGTACGCGCCTGTTGTCCTTTTAAAGCTTCCATTAACAAGATGGATTTATTTTGTTCTGCTAAGGCAAAAGCTTGTTCATAATAATGCTTTCCACCCAAGAAAATTGCTGCCTCAATTCCACATCCTAGACTTGCAATATTATTTTCTAACACCCTCAATTTATTGCCGTTACTCGTAAAATCATTTCTAATTCGCTCGTTCAGTCGCATAGCAACACTGCTGATGGTAAAATATTCTTCCCATGTTTTTTTTAATCTCGTTTTACTACAACGATATTGAAATATACCTAAAAGCGTTGACAAAGAGGCTCTAGCTCGTTCGTTACTAAAATAAGTAGTGGTATCTAGTTGTTCCCAATCTACAAAAGTGGCAGTCTCTAATCCTGATGTATTCGCCAAGAGACCCTTTTTACAATAATCTAACGCTTTATCTAATACTCCTTGCTCCAAGTATAATTTAGCCAACTGATCCCAATATTGAGCTGTTGCAGGATGTTTTTCTCCCATTTCTTTTTGGCTACTCTTCAAAGCTTTTAGCCAGAGATTTTCTGCCTTTGTATATTTCTTTTGTTTGAAATATAGTTTAGCAGATGCATTCAAACTATATACATAATGTGGGTTATCCACGCTTACTATTTTTCGAACATCCTTGTAATATTCGGCGGCTATAAAATCTTCATCCATAGCTTCGTATAGATTACCTATATTATTTAAACCCAAAGCATAGTTAACATGATCGACTCCATATATTTTTTTTCTGAGTTTTTGAGATTGTAGATAGAGTTTTTTTGCGGCTTCATAACGTCCCATTTCTTGATATAAGACCGCTAAATTATTGAGACTTGTTGCATAATAATGTGCCTTATTACTTTTTCGATCAATTTCAACGACTTCTAAATAAAGTTGTTCCGCCTCTTCATAACGCCCCATTGTATTATAAAGTAAGCCTAAGTTATTAAGCAAACTAGAATAGGTAGGTGAAGCATCCTCCAAAATAGAACGTGCAATTTTTAAAGCATTCAAATAATGTTGCTCTGCTTTTTCATAACGTCCCATTCCATAATAACAATAGCCTAACTCTCCGATACATTGAATGTAAAAGACATTCTCGATACCTTTTAATTCCTTCTGAAGTTTAGCTATTTTCAGATATAAAGCTTCTGCTAAAGCATACTTCTCAGTTTCTAAATATAGTGTAGCAACATATTTAAGAGCTCCTAAATAATCCTTCTCTAAACTATTTTCTTCTATAACGCCCTTCATTTCTTCCCAAAAGTGGGTTGCTTGTTTATAGTCTTCTTGATAATAAGCCAACAAAGCGAGGCTATCCAAATTTGCAATAGCATTTTTAGGATTGGTTTGTCCAAATAAAAAAGAAGAAGAACAAGCGATACATAAGGAGAGGTATAGGACGTATTTCATCATAAATAAGTTGATTACAAATGCAATACCAATTAGAGGTTGTCAGTTAAGTAATACGGAATTAAAAAAGGGATGTCGTACAAATAAAAGATGGATATTTTTTCTAATCAAGGAAGAAAGTGAAAGGATAGCGAACTATCCTAAGCCTTTCTGACGATGAGTAGGAAACATAGACACTTTTATTACGACATAGATTATTTAATTCCGTATAAGTTCTATAAAGACAAAAAGAGCCTAATCAATATGATTAGACTCTTCAATATTTATCACAAAGAAGACATTAATCCTCTTTTGGCTTCAATTTATTCAAATCCATTGAATCAATGAATTTCGTTGTAAAGTTACCTGAAATAAAGTCCTCATTATCCATCAACATACGATGAAAAGGAACTGTTGTTTTGATCCCCTCTACAATAAATTCATCCAATGCACGACGCATTTTGCTAATACACTCCTCTCTTGTTCTAGCTTTGCAAATTAATTTTGCAATCATAGAATCGTAATAAGGAGAAATCGTGTATCCTGCATAAACGTGCGTATCAACACGAATTCCGTGTCCTTTAGAACTGTGGAAAGAAGTAATTTTTCCAGGGCAAGGGCGGAAATTCATAAAAGGATCTTCCGCATTAATACGACACTCAATCGCATGCATCGTTGGATAATAATTTTCTCCAGAAATTCGTTCTCCAGCAGCAATCTTGATTTGTTCACGAATCAAATCGTAATCAATGACTTCTTCTGTTACCGTATGTTCTACTTGAATACGAGTATTCATTTCCATAAAGAAGAAATCATGATGCTTATCCACTAAAAACTCTACAGTTCCCACACCTTCATAATTGATGGCTTTCCCAGCAGCAATAGCAGCAGCACCCATTTTCTCACGCAACTCATCTGTTAGATAAGGAGAAGGAGATTCTTCTAATAACTTTTGATGACGACGTTGTATAGAACACTCACGTTCCGAAAGGTGGCAAACTTGTCCATATTGATCTCCAGCAATTTGAACTTCGATATGACGAGGTTCCTCTACAAATTTCTCAATATACATACCATCATTCCCAAAAGAAGATCTAGCCTCGTTTTGAGCGGCATTCAAATTAGACTCCAATTCGTCTTCACTCCAAACTAGACGCATTCCTTTACCACCACCACCAGCAGTAGCTTTTAACATAATAGGATAACCAACTTCCAAGGCAATTACTCTGGCATCATCAATATTCTTTATCAATCCATCAGAACCAGGAATAACAGGAACACCTGCTTTAATCATGGTTTCTTTCGCCGTAATTTTGTCTCCCATTTTGCGAATATGATCAGGATCTGGACCAATGAATTTCACTTCGCTTTGTGCACAGATCTCAGCAAATTCAGCATTTTCAGCCAAAAAACCATATCCAGGATGTACTGCATCGGCATTGGTAATTTCTACCGCAGCCATAATATTTGGAATGTTTAAGTACGACAAATTACTTGCAGGAGGTCCTACACAAACAGCTTCATCAGCGAAGCGTACATGTAGACTATCAGCATCTGCTGTCGAATAAATAGCAACAGTTTTGATGCCCATTTCTTTACATGTTCTAATAACACGCAAAGCTATCTCGCCTCTATTGGCAATTAATATTTTCTTGAACATATTATTTGTTTTTGATTAGGACTTTAACAGAATTCGTTTTTGATAGATACACTTTAGTTTTACTTTATTGTTTTTACAACAAAGCCCCAAACTAGATATCTATTATAACGTTATCTAACGTTTTTAATTAAGCAGGCTCAACTAAAAACAATACTTGTCCATATTCAACAGGGCTAGCATCTTCTACCATCACTTTTACAATACGACCTTCTACCTCAGCTTTTACCTCATTAAATAGTTTCATAGCCTCAATCAAACAAACCGTATCATCACCACCAATAGTATCTCCAACTTTGATAAAAGCAGGTTTGTCTGGTGAAGCAGAACGGTAAAATGTTCCTACCATTGGCGATTTGATTTCAATATAGTTATTTGCTTCTTCTGCTGACTCTGTATTATTTGTTGCAGCAGGTGCTACAGCATTGTCATTTACAGCAGGTGCTACAGGTGTAGCGGCAATATTTGGCATCTGCATACCTGGCATAACAGAAGGCTGTACAATAACCTCTTTTTGAGCAGAGTAACTTTTAGTACGAATACAAATTTTAGAAGACTCGTCTTCATACTTAAATTCGCTGATTTTACTTTTTTGAATCAACTTAATGAGTTCTTTGATTTTCTCAAACTCCATAATAAGTTCGTTTTTATTAGGTATAAAATATTAAGTTTCTATAGTTCTTTATCATTAGTTCGGTAAAAATCACATCAACATAACTATCATTTATTTCTGATATTCATCCATCAAAACTTGATAAGTTAGCTGATATAAGATGCTTTTTTATGTTTTTTGGTAAAAACTAAAAATTACCGGACTATTATTTATTATGATGCTAGTTATAAATTCAATAGCATTATTTTTTTATACGCTCCATATAAGAACCTGTTTCTGATTCTATACGGATCTTATCTCCTTCTTTGATAAACAAAGGTACACGTACCTCTGCTCCTGTTTCTACAATAGCAGGAGTCATCGTATTGGTCGCTGTATTTCCTTTTGCACCTGGTTCTACCTCTGTCACCTCTAAGATAATATATTGTGGCAGACTACAAGACAATGGGATTTCCTTTTCTGCATGGAACAAAACTTCTACATCCATCCCTTCTTTCAAGAATTGAACATTGTCCACCATTTCCTTCATCACATCAATTTGATTGAACGTTTCATTGTTCATAAAATATAGACGTTCTTCGTCGTCATATAGGTATTGATAAGTACGACGCTCTACACGAACATCGTCAATTTTATGTCCTGCAGGAAAAGTGTAGTCTACGACTTTTCCGTTCGTTAAGTTCTTCAATTTTGTACGTACAAATGCATTTCCTTTTCCAGGTTTTACATGTTGAAACTCTACGATAATATAAGTCTGCCCATTATGTTCAAGGCACATTCCTTTACGAATATCTGATGTTGTAGCCACTTGTATATTGTTTTGTATAAATTTTTGTAATTTGGACTTGAATAATCTACTTTATCAATTCCTAATTTTAGGAAGATAAGAGAAATTTGGAACAAATATAAGGCTTCTATTACAAAAAGCAATTATTTGGTACGCATATCTATCATAGAATTACCATTCTCCATAGAAGAACTACACACAAGTAATTATTAATCAAAACATTAGATACATTTTATCAAATAGACAAATGAATGAAATTTTCATCTATACTCCTAAGATAACTCCTCGAATTTCTTATATTTTTGACTTAATATTCAATCAATTTTTAGGCATTACTAAAGTAAGCATTACTAGTGATCTTTATGCCTTTAGTCAAACCACCAATACAGCAAAAATTAATTATAGTCGAAGTTTTATCACTGACATTCCTCATTTTTTCCCAAGTCAACTTCTATTGGAAACAGGTATTCATCAACTTAATCCTACCTTCAAAAAACAGGATGCCTTAATGGCTGCTTTTTTTCATGTACCTGCTCCAAATAATCAAAATACCAGTTTCCCTTTTGACCCTTTTGCCCTTGCCTTTTACTTAGTTAGTCGTTACGAAGAGTACTTGGACTTTCCTGCCGATAAATTTGGACGTTTTTCAGCTAGTAATAGCCAAGCCTATCAGAATAATTTTCTTCAACAACCCTTGGTCAATCTTTGGGCATTAAGAATCAAAGAATTATTAGAAAAAAAATATCCTAAACTTCAATTCGATTGTCCTAAATATCAATATACTCCAAGTTACGATATTGACCATGCCTATGCATTCTTACATAAAGGCTGGCTTCGACAAAGTGCTTCATTTGGAAAAAATGTAGCCAAATTAGACCTTGAAACACTTTCTCTACAACTAAAAACATGGTTTAGACTACAAAAAGATCCTTACGATACTTTTAAGTACTTAGAAACATTGGATCGAAAATACCAATTAAAACCCATTTATTTTTGGTTATTGGGTGATTATGGCACTTATGACAAAAATATTCATTACAACAATAGACATTTTCAACAACTTATTCAAACAAATGTTCAAAAGTATCCAATTGGAATTCACCCTTCTTTTGGTTCCAATCAAAATCAAGATATTGTTGACAAAGAAATTCATCGTTTAGAAAAAATCACCCGCCAAAGCATCAAAAAAAGCAGGCAACATTTTTTGATTTTAAAATTGCCAGAGACCTATCAACGGCTTGTTAATTTAGGCATTCAAGAAGATTACTCAATGGGTTATGCTCAACATTTAGGCTTTCGAGCTAGTATAGCAACTCCTTTTTATTGGTACAATTTAGAAACAGAGAAAAAAACCGAATTGCAAATTTTCCCATTCCAATTGATGGACGTTACTTTTAATACTTACCTTAAACGCTCCCCAAAAGACGTTTTGGAAGAGGCTCGTCCTGTCATTCAGAACACAAAAGCAGTAGGTGGCCACCTAATTAGCATCTGGCACAATAGTTCCTTGTGTGAAGCTTGGCAATGGAAAAACTGGCGAACAGCTTATGAAACTCTTATTGAAATAGCTGTATTATAAGGAAGCTCTAAAATTAGCTTGTACCTGTACTGCATGTGCTCTATCCATTGCTATTTTATCGGCAAAAGCGTACAATTGATCTGTATCAAGTGGCATTGTTTGTACTTTTAACATCGTTTCTAAGGTATAATCTTGAGCAATTTGAAATAATTCCTGCTGTTTTTCAGCCCTTAATTCAAAAATTTCAGCAAAACGATCCAATTTTTCTTGTTCTTCTACTTCTAACTGATTATCCGTCAAAGCTACCGCAGCTACAATAACAAAAATGGTTAAACGACCATTCTTACTTACTTTTTTACAATCAGATTTTGTCAGATAAGGTGCTGTAATCAAGTCGCTCAGACGGCCCATTTCATCATTGAGAAAATGACTAAAAAATAGACGCTCTTCTTGTTCAATTCGTCCATCTGCACGAGCCATTTCTACCAACATCCGAGACATGATTTTTTTATCGAATTGCTCTGTTAAGGGATTTTGGCGAATGTAAACTTCAAAGTCTGAAAACTGAGTTGCTAAATGCCATTTATCCGTTGTTTCTATATAAACAATTTCATCTAAAATAGATTCAAAGGCACGAACGACAGCAGTTTCTAATTCTTTTTTTGAGAAATAGATTTGAGGAGCTTCTTCGTCCTGAACTCGCTTCTTCTTCATTCCTTTGTTCAGTACTCTCAACAACATGGAACGCATTTTATTTGGATTCTTGACAATAATGCCTAATCCTTTCGACTCTTCTACTTTTTCTATTCCTGCTTCAGCCTCAAATTCTCGTTCTTCCACTAAGAACCTACAATACATAATTTCTCCCTGTTGTACTTCTCCTATGATGTAAGGTTGAATGGATTTGTAAGTAAGTTCTATCATTTTTCATTTTTTTTAGCACTTAAAAAAAAATGACATCAGACACTTTAAAAGTGCTTGATGTCATTCTTAGCTCTATTCTTAGACTTTAGGACGCTTAATAAGACGTCTACTATCTTCATCTGGTTTGTCATCATCATCATCTCCTGCACCTGAATTTTTTTCTTTCTTTTGAGCCAGTTTATCTTCAGCTTCTTTTTGTGCCTCCAATACAATTTGGAAGTTATTTACAATTGCTCCAATAACTAAGTTAATTAGTAGGTAGGCTGCTATAATCATCCATGAAACATGGTAGAAGGTAATTACAGTATTAGAGGCTACAGGAACACTTCCTTTGACCTCTTTGTTAGATAATAAATTATACCTCAAATCTGTCCAATCTTCTCCTGTCAAGATTCTAAACAAGGTGAAAAATGCTTCTCCTAAATCTCCATAAGGATCTGGATTACTCATCGTTAATTTAACATGCTCTGAAGTATCATATTCAGGATTCTTAAACAAAGTAACCCCTATAATTGCATAAATATACATAATCAATAAGAACAATACTGCGATATAAGATAGAGAACGAATCGACTTAATTAAGACTCCTATTAATAATTGTAATTCTCCTATTGCTCGAACGGAACGGGTCAATTGGACGACCCTTAATATACGCAAAGTAGACATGATATTTTGTTGCTCTTGACTACTATTATCCAACAAAATATCTGCGACTTCAGGGATTACTCCCAACATCAAAATAAAAATATCAAACCAGTTCCACCAGTCTCCAACATACTCCTCTGTCGTATGTCTTCCTGTCCAACGAATAATAATTTCTAAAAAGAAAATAAATAAAATAGATAGTTGTATCACCCGAATGGAATCAGGAGCATTATCATAGGTTTGTACCCCTATCAACAATCCATTTAGGATGATAAGGAACATGATGATGAGTGTAAACCATTTGCTGTCTACAATCCGCCTTGCTACAAGTCTGTATTTTGATCTATTTTTTCCCATGCTCAATCTTCAATCCACTGCATTGCAAAATATACCCTTTGCATTTAGATATGCTCTTATATTTTAAAAGCTTTATATTAAAATGACATCGCATAAACCACTGGATTGGTCTATTTTCATTAATTGCTCACAAGTATAGGTATAAACATCCTTTTTAGCAAGAAGAAAGACGATAAAATCTAGTAAGAAAGCAGAGTTTTTTTTGAAAAAAAAATCCCACAAACTTTTTAGTTTGTAGGATTTAGAATAGAGGTCGGAAGCGGATTCGAACCGCTGTAGGAGCTTTTGCAGAGCCCAGCCTAGCCGCTCGGCCACCCGACCATCTCACCTTGATGGAATGCAAATATACCCTCTTTTTACAAAAGAAGCAATTTTTTGTTGCTTTTTTTTAGACTACTTCACACTTAATCTTTTATACAACTCATTATCAGAGTTTTAAAATAAGAACTTTTTTTTTAATTTTGGTAACCTACTTTTTTCCACTCTACCTCTTCTATCAGTTCGTCAAAGAAGTCTTGATATTCAACCAAACGTTGTGGAGAATCGTTCCGATTGTATACCATTTTTTTAACTCCTCCCTCTTGAATACTTGTTATGCAAACTGGAAAATCAATTATTCCAAGCCCTTTTATAGGGTATTTATTTTCTAGATAAATATACCCTACTGATTTTGCTTTGTCTAATAACTGCTGGATTTGCTGTTGAGAGAGCAGCCCTTGATGCTGTCCAAGGTTTTCAACATTCTTTCTTCCATTGTAAGTAATAATTCCATTAGAATAGACTTTAGCCTCATAATATGGGCAATTCCCATAACAAGTGGTTCTTTCTAAAGAAGCGACCAATAAAGATTCGTCTATCTGTTGCGCAAAAGAAAATGTCGTACTGAATAGAAAAAAAAAGAAAAGTAAAGAGGTTCGCATAATCTAAAAATGAAAGGCTAATTCAAGAATATGGTCTCAGGCACTTTAAAAGTATCTGAGACCATATTTAACTCTGAAAATGATTTGGCTATTTTTTAAACTTTCAAATTTGGATCGTTTGGATCAAAATCATCTTTAATATCACCTGGCATTGGAAAATCTGGATTGTCCAAATCATCTGGGAAGTCTGGAATATCAATAACATCCACATCTTTAATTTCTACCTCATTTCCCTTATCGTTAAAAATAGGTTCATCAAAATTCTCCTCTACTTCTGGATAATAATCATCTTCTACAATTGGAACCTGTGTATTTGTCGTATTAATATTCGGTTGAGCAGGTTTGTTTGTTTTTGTAAAATCAATATCCACTCCTCCAACAGGTTTCATGTATTCATTCATGATTTGATTTAATCGGAATGCAATATCATCTTTGTTAGCACCATAATTCAGCTCTTCTTTTAACTGCATCAACTTAATCGTAGACTTCATGCGTTCTGCACCTTCAATCTGAGCTGTTTTTAATTGAATGCTGTCAATTTTTTGTTGCATTTTCACTTTGGCAGCCTCTTCTCTAGCAACAACCATATCACGAGCAGACCCACTGATAAAGGTTTCAATTGCCTCTACCATCGAATTCAAGATCTTGTGTACAACTCTAGCAGAGAAACCTCCCAAAAAGGCTAACAAAGGTTTATAAGTCATAAAACCTCCTAGTTCTCTAGATTTAGAGACATTGTCTGCTACAGCTCCAACATCTTCACCTAAAATTTCGGGTGATACAAAGATAAACTGAGCTAAAATAACTCCAGAAACAATTCCTAATACAAAACGAATCCAATAAATAGAATCATACTTAGGATCATAAGAGTTTTTAGTAATATATTTATAGACTTCAAATAAAGCATAAAAAGAAGCCCCTAGTGCTGCCATACAAAGAATAACTAATTCATTGTATACAAATGCCATTCCTTCATAAGACAAGATATCTCCATTGATAGTCATTGAATCGACCTCCTTAGCAAAGAATAAACCCAAGAAGGTTAACAAACAAGTCATGGTAATAATATTCAATCGGCGCACCAATGGAACTGGTCCTAACAAACCAAACAAGCCTTTGCGTTTGCTGTTTTCCATTAACAATACGGTCGCAGGAGTTGCTGGTGCAATAACTTTTGCCAAGTCATTGTGCAAACTCCCTATCAAAGCCATATTCATAGAACGAGGATCTAATTGATCTTCTGTACCACCAGCTTTCAGTTCATGGTTCAAATCATGTGCAATGGCTTTCAAATCAGACATCTGCTTAAGAATATGAGAAGGTACTGTTTTTCCTTGTGATTGAGCATAACGTACCATTGTTTCACATTCCTCTAATGTACTCATTTGAGTTTTGAATGCGATAATGTCCTCTAGGGATTTAATTTGCTGTTTTGCCATGTTAATTTTATCTTTGGTCTATTGAATGTTTTTATGGGCTTTTTTATATGTATAATGTTACAATTCCCCCATATTATTCTAGGATTACTCCAGTTTGGTTTAAGGTAAATATATTATAAAATTTGTACTTTTCTAAAGTAAAAGTTTTTTTTATCAAAAAATACCGTACTTTTGCAGGACTAAAATATGATTTAGAATATCTTGATTAGTAATCAATACAAAAAAAATTAACAAATGGGTATCTACCTAACAAAAGAAAAAACTGCCGAAATTTTTAAAAAACACGGTGGTTCAGAAAAGAACACAGGTTCTACAGAAGGTCAAATTGCGTTATTGACATTCCGCATTCAAAACCTTTCTGAGCATTTAAAAGCAAACCACAAAGATCACTCTACTAGACGTTCTTTGTTGAAAATGGTTGGTCAAAGACGCTCTTTATTGGGTTACTTGGCTGGTAAAGATGTAGTGAAGTATCGTGAACTTATCAAAGAGATTGGAATAAGAGATGTTCTTGGTAAGAACAAATAAGATATAAACCAAAAAAAAGTTTGAAAGTGCTTCCTATCGAAGCACTTTCTTAGTTTTTAGAGGTATGTTTAGGCTTGTAATCTAATATTTAATTTAGAAGACAACTTTTTTGGATGACGTGATATGTAAATGGCATATCATGATGGATAATATTATTTAAAACTTAAAATTTTTACCAACATGGGTAAACAAATTCCAACTTCTGTTTCCAAAACAATTTCTGGACAAGAAATTACGCTAGAAAGTGGCAAATTAGCTGCACTAGCAGATGGATCAGTTGTACTACGCCACGGAGACATGTGGCTACTAGCAACCGCAGTATCTGCATTAGAAGCAAGACCAGATCAAAGCTTTTTCCCTTTAACAGTAGAATTTCGTGAAAAATTCTCTGCTGCGGGTCGTATTCCTGGCAATTTTTTCAAACGAGAAGCGCGTCTTTCGGATAGCGAAATCTTAGTTTGTCGTTTAATTGACCGTGTTATTCGTCCAATGTTTCCTGATGGTTACATGAACGAAACACAAATCTTTGTTTCACTAATTTCTGGTGACAAAGAAATTTTAGCAGATGCTTATGCGGCTTTTGCAGCTTCTGCTGCCTTGATGGCTTCTGTAATTGCTTTTGAAAATCCTATCTCTGAAGTACGTGTTGCGCGTATTGATGGCGAATTCGTTGTTAACCCAACTAGAACGTTATTAGAATCAGCGGACATGAACTTTATTGTTGGTGGTACA